>Ga0315327_10000888_pt1 | contig 15255 bp, 18 predicted proteins | sample M110032315metaG_FD_203460 | JGI IMG/M metagenome (GOLD analysis project Ga0315327, IMG submission 203460) | Ammonia-oxidizing marine archaeal communities from Monterey Bay, California, United States - M1 100m 32315 | ecosystem: Environmental > Aquatic > Marine > Coastal | place: USA: California... | reverse complement strand
AATCCTCTTTTGAAATGAGCACTTAACATTCGTGTTGATTTGCTTGCAATTCGGTAATCGCCCGCAAGAGCAATTCCTAAGGCCCCTCCAGCAATTATTCCATTTAAGGCATTTATGACTGGTTTTTTCATTCTCAAAATAGTAGTAAATGAAGAATGTATTTGATCAGTTAACTTATAGAATAATTCGCCAGCTTTTGGTAAGTGCTCAGCCATTTCATTTACATCACCTCCAGATGAAAAAGCACGCCCCTTTCCAGTAAGGATTACACATTTTACAGTTGAATCTGTAGCTGCTTTTTGAAGTTCTGAATTTAATTCTGTTGCCATTTCTAAGGTAATGGCGTTTAATTTTTCAGGACGGTTTAAGGTTATTATCCTAATATTATCGTTATTTTCGATTAAAATTGTCATTTTTTCCTCCGAAAAGTTATTACTGCCATTAGACAAAATATTATAGAAACAAAAGATAAAGACGGTGTGGATTCACTATTATCTGATTTTATATCAGTTAAATTAACATTCATTAATGTCAAATTTTCTTCTTCACCTACTTGTAGTAATCTGTGATATTGCATAAAATTCCCATTTCTATTAATTGTAACAGTTTCTCCAGGTTGAATTATATCAATAATTCCATTTCCTGCAGTAGTATTGTAGGCAGCTCCCCACCCATTATTCATAACAGTTACTGAGTTTGAGGTTTCATCGACAATTTCCAAATAACCTCCAAATAGTTTTAAATTTTCCCAAGCTAAATCATACATGAGTAATTCATTTACTAAGGCTTCACGAATTGAACCATCTGGTAAAACTGGTGACCATTGCATTGTGTCCACTTCAACGATTACACTTACAGCAGTTCTAGCCCCATAACCCCATGCAATAGATTCACCAGCACCACTAGGATCTCTATATGTTAAACCAGAGACGTTTGTAGCTTCGTTTAGAAAATGTTCATATAATTCCCAATCAGCAATAGGCACGGCAAATTCACCAGTAATTTTCCACGGGAGAACTATGTCATTTGAACCAGTATGACCTGAGAAATAAACATACAAATTCATCCCCCTCATAAGGTCCATATTAGCCTGAGTTTCTATTTCACTGCCTTCACTTGGCCCTCTGTAGGTACCTGAGGCAGGACATGTTCCTCTTGTGTCGCTAGTGCCATACATTCCCCACATATAGGGATAATTTCGATTTAAATCTACACCATCCCAATTATTTCGACAGTCTTGAAAATACCCATCAGCGTTCATAACAGGCGTAACAACTAATCTTTTCCCTTCTAAATAGGTAGGATTGGCATTACTTCTTTCTAAAATGTCTTGTAAGAATAAGAAAGCAGCTTCAGCAGACATCCCTTCATTGCCATGATGTGATCCATCAACATACATAGTCGGTAAAGCTGCCAATTCATCTTCGCTTAATTCAGTGATATTAAGTGCAACATCCACAGAAAAAATCTCTAAATTCAATCCAGTACTGGATGCATGTTCCGAGTATATTGCAATATTAGGATATTGGCTAGCTAATTCTTGAGTATCTTCCTTCATTGAGTCATATGTGTGTAGGACTTCAACAGCTTCACTAGGTTGGGCTGTGAATGCCAAGAAAATGATTGTTAGCAATACAAGTATGTATTTCACTATTTGGAGATTAGTGGCCGTATCAAATAAGTTTATCTACTAAACTGCAGTAGCGTAATCAATGCAAAAATATTTTCATTTTTTGTTAGCATTTTTGGTTATCTCTATCCTAATTGCAGGGGAAAGTGAAGCAGAAAACGAAACCAATGAAAACGAAACCAATGAAAACGAAACCAATGAAGATGAAACTAATGAAGATGAAAGCAATGAAGATGAAACAAATAAAACCTCATCTAACGATAATGAAACTTCAGATAATAATGAGACTAAAGAACAATCTGGATTCTGTCCTACTGAAATAACTGATGAAAATAAAGATACAGTTGATGACGCTTGTATAGTTCCATTAGATGAGTCTGAAGACACAAATTCTAAAGAGGAAGGATTATTGCCTTCATTATCTTTTTTTGCATCAATTTGTGCAATAGCAATAATCGCTTTCAGAAGAAGATAAACACTTTAGTCTGCCATCAATAGCCATTCAATGTCTGGTTTACTTGATGGTAAAATTGCAATCGTCACTGGAGGCTCCAAAGGTATTGGCTACAGTATAGCTGAGCGCTTTACGAATGAAGGAGCTAAAGTCATAATTTGTAGCAGGAACAAATCAGAATTATCAGAAGCTGCAGCTAAAATTGGTTGTGAATCCTACCAATTAGATGTAAGTGATTCAAAAGGCGTTAAATCAATGGTTGAATGGTTCTCCAAAAAGCACGGGCAATTGGATATTTTAGTGAATAATGCAGGATTAATTCGTCCAGGAAGAATAAGTGACACAACAGAAGAGGATTGGGATCTTCAGATAAATGTTAACTTGAAAGGCCCGTTTCTTATGAGTAATATATTTCTGCCACATATGAATGAAGGTAGTTCTATTCTCAACATATCTTCTACAGTTGGTTTGAGGGCAATGAGAGGGGCTGTAGCTTACTGCGCATCCAAAGGAGGGGTTGTTAATCTCACAAAAGCTATGGCTTTAGATTTAGCTGGAAAAATAAGAGTAAATTGCATTTGTCCAGCAGTTGTTGATACTCCTATGGTAGATGAAAGAGTTCAGGCTGGTAATATTTCAAGAGAACTCTTGGATAATGTTCAACCAATAGGTAGAATGGGAAAACCTGAAGAGATTGCAGCTATGGCGTTACATCTTTGTGGACCTGAAGCTGAATGGACAACAGGTTCAATTATTACAGTTGATGGCGGTCAGACTGCTGCTTAGATATAGCCAAGTCTATTGATTTACAGTGAATTATTACGACATTTTAGGTGTTGAAGAGGATGCAGATTCAGAATCTATAAAGAAAGCTTACAAGAAATTAGCTAAGAAATTCCATCCAGATTTAAATCCAAATGACATAGAATCAGCTGAAGAAAAATTTAAAAAAATAAATGAAGCTTATCATGTTTTAATTGATGATGATGAAAGGGTCAAGTATGATCAGCATGGCTCAGAATATGTGCCACGTAAAGCTCCAGATTGGCGTCCTGCAAACTATTGGACATACAATACATGGGATTACATACGATGAGTGAAGAAATTCCGGTTGTATCTGATGAAGTGTACGAAAGAAGATGGATAATTCTTGCCTTAATGAGTTTGAGTTTAATTATTGTAATTTTGAACAATGTAACTTTGAACGTTGCTCTTCCTGAACTTTCCCAAGATTTGAATGCAGATAACACCGATCTTCAATGGATGGTTGATGCCTATGCTCTTGTTTTTGGCGGAACTCTTCTTGTAATGGGTGCTATTGGTGACCGTTTTGGACGTAAGCCAGCGCTACAATTAGGTTTGATTATTGTTGCTTTGACTTCTGGTGCAACAGCAATGTATGCTTCTACGTCGGAACATGTAATTTTTGCACGCGCAGTAATGGGGCTTGGGGCTGCACTTGTAATGCCTGCAACCTTATCGGTTGTAGTAGTTGTATTTCCTTCTGAAGAAAGAGGAAAGGCAGTTGGTATTTGGGCAGCTATGGCTGGTGCTGGAGCTCCAATCGGACTCATTGTCGGTGGTTGGTCAGTAGAGAATTATGGTTGGGAAATGGTTTTTTGGATAAATGTCCCTGTTATTTTGGTAGCATTAATTCTAGGTCTTTTCTTAGTTCCGAATTCAAAGGATAGTCAAAAACGTCCTTTGGATTTAGTAGGATCCTTTCTATCAATAGGTGCGTTTTCATCCATACTTTATGCAATTATTGAAGCACCAAATTTAGGTTGGACAAGTCCTGAAACACTTGGAATTGCAGGCCTTGGTTTAGTTCTCACTTTTTGTTTCATTAAATGGGAAAGAAGTACTGAAAATCCTATGCTGCCAATTAATCTTTTCAGTAATATGGGCTTCACAATGGGTTTGATTGCAATTTCATTAGCATTCTTTGTAATGTTTTCATTTATGTTTACTCAAATGTTACACTTTCAACTTGTAAGAGGTCATACAGCTTTGGAAGCTGCTATTCGTTTTATTCCACTTCCAATGGGGTTGATGCCAGCCGCAGCCAATAGTGACAAATTAGTTGCTAAATTTGGAAATAATAATGTTGTTGCCCTTGGTTTAACTTTAGTTTGTACTGGAATGTTATTGTTCACGACTGTAGAAGTTGGTACTGAATATCTTAGAATCGCATTAACCTTTTTCATTCTTGGACTTGGAATGGGCCTAACTATGGCACCTTCAACTACACTGGTTATGGATTCTATTCCAGAAGATAAAGCAGGTGTTGGAAGTGCTACTAATGATGCTAGTAGAGAAGTAGGAGGTGCTCTTGGAATTGCTATTGGTGGCAGTGTTCTGAATGAGATATATCAAAATAATCTAGTAGTTCCTAAAAGTTTAGAGGCTTATTCTCCGATTGCAACAGAATCATTCCCTGCAGCTATGAGAATTGGCAATCAATTAATTGGGCAAGGCAATATGCAAGGTTCGGAATTAATTGCTAATGCACGTTTGGCTTTCATGGATGGGATGGTAGGTACTGCTATGGTATCGGCAGGAGTGGCTCTCATTACAGCAGTACTCGTTAAATTCTACATGCCTGGAAAAACAAAATAATTTTTTAGAAGAATGGTCCGTCCTCCCAGATTCGAACCGGGGACCTGTCGGTAACTGCGGCCTCCCGTACTAACGGGTTAAAGAGGGTAAGACCCCTACAGCCGACCGCTCTGACCAGGCTGAGCTAAGGACGGTATTTCTCGCATTTAGTGACCACTATTTGTTGCTTCTTCTTCTAAATCATCAAAATCGTTGACTTTCAATTCTAAATTAGCATATTTTCTCCCGTATTCCAGAATTTTAACTATGAAGGCTAGACAAAGAACAATCATTAGAACGATAAGTGCATAAGCAGTATATTCCCATTTTTGCAAGACTACAGTAGCTATACTATTCCAGAGGCCATGCATTACAATTCCAAAAACATAGGCTAATCCGACATACTTGGCCATTGGTCTTTCCATTTGGTTAGCATATGCAACAGCGTATCCCACTGCAGCAGGACCAACAGCATGTAGAACCGTAGAACCAATTCCTCTTAGAAATGCATTTATTGTCCATGCATCAGAACCATGCCATATCAATATGAAAAGTTCGTAAAGCATGTTTTCGATTATTGCGAATCCCATTCCACAGGCCACTCCGTAAAGTACTCCTTCATAGGGAGTTCTCAATCTTTTCATTACAAATAGAAGCCCTATTGGTTTCAACAACTCTTCAACTATCGGTGCAACAATCGAAACTAAAATAAATTCAGGTCTTCCAAAAGCGACATTATCATCTAAGAGCGCATTTTGATTCACGTCAAGTAATCTAGCACCTATATCGTTCAGAAGACTAGCTGGTAATGTTGAAAACATCCCCCAAGCTAATGCAATTAGAACTAATCTTTGAGGCTCAGGCGAGGTTATAGTTCTTGAATAGATGTAACTAACCCATATTAATCCTGGAAAAGAAAAGGCTACTAAGAATGCGATTGGGAAAAGATAAAGGAATGGTCCCCTTTCACCCAATACTGCAATTCCTAATGCTAAAGACATTAAGAATCCAAAGAATATAGTTCCTGAATTAGGCAATTGTAATTCTTGTTTTTCAAATGATCCAAGTTTCTTTGTTATTGTTTTTTCAAGTTGAGCATCATCTTTCCAATTCAAATTCTCTTTCTCCTCTGATTTATTATAGTGTAAATTTCCGGTTTTTGCACTGTACTGTCCAGGATAAGTTGGGCGGTATTGTTGATTTTCAGAAGAGTTTTCGTTTCTTTCTACTTGTCTAGTATAGGGTTTACTATTAACTGAAACATATCTTATTGGAGCTGGTTTTCTTTGTAATATTGCTGCAGTGGTTAGCCCTCCAGCTGTTATCAGAATGATTATCAAGAGTCCTAAAAAGGGTATTTCAGGAAGAGTCATTGGTCTTCCATCATCCATGGTGATTGGGCCAACAAGGTAGAGATATGCTAATTGCCCTCCCATAATTAGAAGCATATTTGCCATTATCAATCCATAAATTCGGAATATGGCTCTATATTTCATAAAAGTCACTAGAGTTCTACGTTTAAGTTAATTGCTTTATTGCCAATATACATTTTTGTTTAGCCATCTCAGTAATAGCTTCAGAATCACCTTTTCCATTATATCCTGCGGCACCCGGATGCCCTCCCGAAGAACCTCCGTTAATTTCAGTAATTTCCTCTAAAATCGTTGTTAAATTAAATCCTTTAGAAACTATTCGATTGGAAGCTCTTGTAGATAATCTCATTTCTCCTTTTTTATTCTCAGAAGCTACTAATGCAATATCTGCACCCAATACAATCATTAGTCTTGCAGAACCCGATTCAAATGAATTAACAACACTATTAGCAATGATCCATTTTCCTTCCTGCATCCACTTCATTCTTTGTGCAGCTTTTAGGAATGTTGTTTTCTGAATTAAGGGTCTCTCACTATCTAAAATATTGATTACATCTTGCGGATCAGCACCAGTATTACAAAGTTCACTTGCAATATTGAATGTTTCTCCATTAGCATGTCTAAATTGCCCAGTATCTGTATAAATTCCACACATTAGTATAGTTGCATATTCGTTGGTAAGTTTTAATTCTAATTCCTCAATAATTTCAAAAACAATTTCAGCAGTACTTGTTTTTTGAGGTAAATGGATTATTTCAGTTCCTTCAGGCCATTTTCCCATTCTAGTGTGATGATCTATTACTACAATGTTATTTGTATCTGGAAGAGGTCCACAATGTTCAGGATTGGGGCTATCCAAAGCAATTACCGTTCCATCCCATTTTCTAGGAGGTTTTTCCATTATTTCACAGTTAGCCACACTTGCTATTTTTTGTCCATGAGAACTTATTCCGTCTGAAGCACAAATGGTTGAGTTTTCGAGAACCGAGTTAAGTGCTACAGCAGATGAGATTGCATCGACATCGGCATGATGGTGAACTAAAAGTAATAATTTATCTTTTAAATTAGCCTTAACTTTATCATTTAGAAGATTTGTCATTGTTTTCCTGAATACTCTGTAAAACGGGTTCTAATTTAGCTTGCATTTCAGCAATTTCAACATTCATTTTCTCAATTTGGTTTTTTAGACTATTATTACGAATTTCCATTCTTTCTTTTTCATCGTTCAAATCTTTAACTAATATTGTATTATCATCAATTTTCTTCATTACTGAACCAATAGCTCTGTAGAGCGTAGCATCATTATCAATGTCTTCAATTTCCTCTAGCGTTCGTTTGGTTTCTCCAATAGTCATGTCCATTTGTGAAACTTGTTGAGATAAATTTTGTATTTGTTGTTGCATTTGTCTAAATAAATTCACCTGTTCTTGCACATTTTCGGGTGTAATTTCACTCATTTTTTATAACTCCTTCCGCACAATAAGCCCATCCTAAAAAAGAATTAAGGGCAGCTCTTAAGCTAGTAAATTCTTCAGCGACTAATTCAATTTTCAATTTTTCACCAGCTGGAATAACAGTAACATCAACTTTTGGTAAACCTGCTTTTGCTTCATCAGCTAACGCTTTAGCAATAGCTTTAGTATTTTTCCCTGTTTTGAGGCTCACTTGAGCTTTCATTAATTGGAAATAACGGTTTTCTTAGTAGATGGTCTAATTTTGTAAAAAATCTTTTCACCACAAACACGACATGTAAGTCCCAATACCTCTAAGTCCATATCTAATTTTGTTCCACACGAGGCACACTTGTAATTTACCATTTTTAGTCCTCCTTAGATGGATAATAAGCTCCACTAGCAAATTGGTAATCACAACTATTACATTTGAATATTCCTGTAGAGATGCGCTTTACATTTATTTTAGAACACGATGGACAATCATACTTTTGGCGTTGTTTTTTCTCTACAGCACCTACTCTTCTACGAACTGATACTCCATATCTTGGACCAAATCGACCCGTACTTCCAACTTTCTTTGTCCCCTGACTCATCCTTGAATACCTTTTAGAGCCTCACGTAAAACATTATCGCTAGCTCTGGCTGTTTTCACAGCTTCTTTTATTTCGTCATTACCAAAAGCCCCATTCATTCCCTTTTGTGCAGCTCTTAAGTTTCCATTTTCATCGTGAGCTACTGTAAATCTTGCAGTCATTACACTTTCTTCCTCAGATGTTGGATCTAATATTACGGAATCTCCTAATTTTCCAAAAGTACATGAGATTGGCCAACAGGTTACTGCTAATTTCACGTCTTTATCAGATACTCCGTGTTGTACATTTGGAATCATAGTGTTTGAAAGAGCTGCTGCTGCAGCTAAAGTACAACAATCGAATAGATTTCCGTTATTGTCCAAAATATGTAAGTCTATAAAGACGGTCCAAACTTTTTCACCTTCTTCTATACAAAGACTTTCAAAGTCAATCATACGCGATTCACGGATTCCTCTGTCTACAACTCTAGATAATTCAATGGATTTTTCTCTTGGTGGACCTGGATCAAAGGATTGGTCTGCTAACGGCGCCAATTCTGTAGTGGTCATCATAGTACCACTTCTTGGTGAATCTCCATATGGAGTTCCAATAAGCATTTTGATACCACATAATACTTTAGTCTTCCCAAGATGGACCATAGCAGATCCTTCAGCAGTATTAATCATGCCTGTTTCAATTTTAACTTCTCTGTATTCATTAATTCCACGTCCATCTGCTCTTTTACCTTCTTTAGCTAATGATTCCATGTGGCCTTTCATTAAATTGGAAACGCTATCGTTACTCATGCTTTACCTCCATAACTGTTTTCTAAAGCAATTCTCATTTTTTTGTATAAATCCATACAACCGCTGGTTGCTAACTCTAGGGCTAGTTCAAATTCTTCAGGTGTCAAGTGTCCATCAAGTTGTAATAGTACAACTTCTCCAGTACTTGGTATGATTGCCAAAGGTAAATCAGCTTGTCCGTAATTATCTTCTTCTTTATTTAAATCAAGAACTACCACGTCATTTACTTTTCCTGAAGCACAAGCTGGAATCATATCCCTCATTGGTATTCCTGCATCTGCTAATGCTACAGAAGCTGCAGTCATTGCAGCACATCTTGTTCCTGCATGAGCTTCTACAACTTGCATATCTACTCTAATTGAGGCCTTTGGAAATTCTTCGACCATTACTACTTTCTCAAAAGCTTGTGAAACGATATAGGAAATCTCACTTGATCTGCGATCCAGACCTGGTCTTTTCCTGTCATTTACACTAAAAGGTGCCATCGTGTATCTAGCTTGAACAATTGCTCTATCGGCCTTCTGTTTGTGCCTAGGATGACATTCCATAGGTCCAAAAACACCAGCGTAAACCTTGTTGTTTCCCCATTCAAGATAACAAGAACCGTCTGCATTGTCCAATACTCCTGCGACAATTTTGACTTCTCTTAACTCGTCAGGTTTTCGTCCATCCATTCGGATTCCGTTTTTTATCAATTCTATATCAGTTTGTCCAGCCATTTTATTTCTCCAATAATTTTTCTATTTTCTTTGTTAGTCCTTCAGAGGTCGCTTCTCTGTTAATAGTTTCAATTGCTTCTTGAGCAAGAGCTATATCTTCACCTTTTCCATCAATCCAGATGTAACCATTCTGTCCAATCTGTATTCTGGTACTTGTATTTTCTCGAATTAAGGAAATCATAGAACCTTGTTTTCCAATAACTCTAGGTACATTAGTTGGATTTACCTTAACTATAGTACCGGAATATAATTTTCTAGAATCATCCTTCTTTAAACTAATTTGATGAGATCCGGCAGCATCTACCATAAAAATTTCAGCCCAAATAGCATCTCCTATAGCTAAAAATCTTGCAGTATCTCCGAAGGGAACTTTCCAACTAGATTCACTGTGATGTAATGTAGAATTAAATGAGGCGCCGATATCCATACGCCATATGGAAGGTCCAGTTTCAACACAAATTGCTATGATTTTATCTCCAACTTTTGGACTATATCTTCCAGCTATTGCATTTACATTGATGTATCCAGATTTATCGCTTGAATAACCTACGACTGAAGAATGTATACGTCCTTCACTTCTGAATATTCCCTTTCCAGGCTTACTCTTGGTTTCCATTAAGTCCCCTGGTAATACTAATTTTCTATTTGATGTAACACTTGATTCTTCGCTCATTATGAATCTTCCTTTTTTATTTCTAATACTTCCCTTTCCAAACTCGCCCCTATATGAAGATTTCTTTAATCTAAATTATTTTAGTTTCAGCCGTTCCTTTAGTAACAGATCCCAAAATATCTTCTAGTTTTACAAAAGACGCTGCAGACATTTCTAGCATACCAATCCAGCTTCCATCGGTTTGATATTCTTCACTTTCAATAGTTCCTAATCCCGAAATTGGGCCATAACATTTTCCAACATGTATAGCTTGTATTTTGACCGCAACACGTATTTTTTCAAAGGAAATTGGAATCAAGAATTTTATAGCTTTGATGATTTTTTCAACTTGCTTTTCCATGGATTCCATCGGATCAATTGAAAATTTAGCTTCATCAATAGCATTTTCTATTCTTTGAGGTGGATGAGGGCCTCCGGTTTGAGGATTCATTCCATTTGCAACAATATTTGCTATAATCTGTTTTCTTTTTTGTTCAACCATCTCTTTTCTTTGTTGAGAAGTTAGTTGAATAGTTCCTTCATTTAAGATGGTCTTATAAATTTCTATAAGATCAGTTGTTTCAAATACATCATTAACCAAATTTTCTGGAGAACGCTCACCTTTTGCATTATCACTCCAGATACCATCTACTGCAATCGCATCTTCCCAATCAATATCTTCACCTTCACTATAATCCTGGGCTAATTTTGGATCAATTAAGATTTCAAAACGGTTTCCACCAGTTTCATATCTGGCAGTAACTGCATCTTCAAGAGAAACCATTACTTAATTTTCTTTACAGCCTCATTTACAGTTTTAGCATCTAAATTATGGAAACCATCTTTAGTATTAACTACGGCGATTTCAACGACATCTGCTTTCAAATTATTTTCATTTGCGGCAGCAAGTCCTTTCAATCCAAGATTAATAGCTTGTTTTTGAGACAGGTTATCCTTGTATTCCTTTTCGAATACTTCCATAACTTCATTTCTTCCAGCTCCAATTCCGCCAGCCTTATAGGCCATTAAAGCACCAGAAGGATCAGTTTCATAGAGATGAGGTCCTGAAGTATCAATTCCACCAATTAGCATTGCAGTACCAAAGGGCCTAACTCCGCCATATTGAGTATAGCTCTGTTTAAAATCACAAAGTTTTTTTACTAACGATTCCACAGCTAAGTCTTCACTATAGTTGAACGTATTAACCTGACATTCAGTACGGGCTCTATCAACCAATGCTCTTGCATCTGCAACTAGTCCTGATGTTGCACATCCAATATGTCCGTCAATCTTGAATATTTTTTCAATACTCTCCGGTTCAATCAATTTTGAACTTAGTCTTTTGTCTACTATCAAAACCACTCCATCTTTGAATTTAACTCCAACTGTAGTTGTTCCTCTCTTTACGGCTTCCCTAGCATACTCTACTTGGAATAATCGTCCATCTGGCGAAAATACTGTGATAGCCCGGTCATAGGCCATGTGTCCTGCTTGCATAAATTTACCTTGTTGCCACGGTCTCGGTTGGTAGAAAAGGGTATCGGTAGGTGCGTAATTATTAAACGTCCAGTATTTGGCATGCCGTGCGCAAGTCGATAATAATTGCATTTTTGCTGCTCATGCCGGGCTGTTTGGACACGACTCCTGAAACTCTTAGTGGAATTGAAATTTTAGCACCATCAGAGGTTATTGAAGGAGATATGGCTGAAATCCAGGCTCATGGAACCAAGCCAAATGGTGCAAAATATTTGTGGGACTTTGGAGATGATACTGGGAGTTCAGGAGAAATGGTAAATCACATTTATTTGGAAGAGGGAGAATATACAATTACTTTGACAGTAGTAGATGGTGAGGGTAAAATAGGCAATTCTAAAACATCAATCAAAATTTTGCATCGTAACGAACAACCTGTTGCTAGTCTTGCTGCTACTTACGGTGGACAAGGTCAGACGATTAAGGTAAACAGTGTTGCATTTTTCGATGGTGGAGCTTCTAGTGATCCCGATGGTGACGTATTGTCTTTTGATTGGGATTTTGGAGATGGTTACTATGGCGATGTTATGCGCCCAAATCATGAATATACTTCAGTTGGAAACTATACTGTAACTTTAACAGTTAGTGATAATGGCAATCTGTCAAGTACTTCGGAAACCTGGGTTTTAGTTCAGATTAGAACTTACGTCGTGGAATTTGTAAAACAGACTATAGTTGTACCGGCGCTTGCAGGTTATACTGCAGAAGGTGCTAGTAATCTTCAAGCTCATAATTATCCCTATAATGTAACTGATGTAAATTATGATTTTGAGTGGACTGAAGATGAAGTGTCAGATTCACCAGATAATCCTATTGTTGGTACCTTATTTCCGGATGATTTCTCATTAAGTGTTGCAACAAATTATATATTCAATTTAACAGAGAATAGTACTTCTGGAAATATTGAGTTAAATTTTATAGTTTTAAATTCAATCCCTAGCGATTTAATATTGTCATTAGGTTCCGTTGCTGAAGTAAATCAATATTTATTTGCAAATGGATATACTAGCGCTAAAGGTCAAGGTCAATGGGATGCAGTTATTACTTGCAATGAAGCAAGTTCAATAACAGACTTAGGCCTTAATTCATTTCTTGATACTGATGACGGTAATGATTGGGTTTTATTCGTAGAATATAGTTATTATAATAGTATAATAACAGAAACCTAATTTTTTCTATTCGAGTAAGTTTAATTGAGTTGCGAAATACGTTATTGTCTTATCTGGTGCCGTATATTCCTTACCACCTTTTTCTTTTGCAAGTTCTAAGTAAGCATATGCACTTTGAACTGCTCCTTTGATATTTTCGGGATTTCGTTTTAGGGCTAGATGGTAGCTACATATTGCAAGATTATGCCAAGCTCTTGGTTCTTCAGGGTCAATTTCCGTCGCTCTTTTATAATGTTCAGCAGCTCTTTCCAATCGTTTTTCAATCCAAGCTGCATTACCTAGTCTAAGGTAATTTTTAACATCAGTTTTTACAATTTCTGAAGCAAATTCTTTGTATTCTCCACCTTCAGAGGAGTATGGTCTTTGACTATAACTAGATTCATAGGCATTTGTTTTTGGTAATGGCGATTCATAAGATGTATTCTTTGTTTCGTAAGTTGTTTTTTCAGATTCGTAACTATTACTTTCATCCCGATCTAATATTCCCGTAGTGTCAGGTATTGGTTCATCAAACATACCTGCACCAAACATTGGTTCATACGCTTCTTCCGTATCGGTTGTTTCAGCCAAATTGTCTGAAGAGATATCAATAGTGTTTTCAACTTTAGTTTCCAAATTAGGTAGACTTATTGGCTCAGTATTTGCTCTCATTTCAAAGCCATATATTTTGTTTGAAGACGTACCGGCAATAATAAAATCAACTTGTTTTGAAATACATAAACAGGTAACTTCTCCTTCCGTTTCTATTTTTTCTAAGAGTTCACCGGTGTCTGATAAGTGATAGATGTGGTTGTCATGTGAACCTGCAATAATTCCTCCATTTTCTAATGAATTAACTGCTCGAACGTATCCTCCAGTTTTATAATTCCATAAATCTTTGCCTGTTGAATCGAGTCCATGAATCATTTCGTCCCATCCTCCAACAAAAATATTATGTCCGTCCCTATCTACCGAGACATCCCACAGTGAATCACTTCTTTGTTTTTTCCAATTTAGATTACCTTCATTATTTAAACAATATAAGTGTTCATCGCCGCATCCTACTACGGTGTTTCCATTTCTAGAAATTCCAGTTCCGACCATTGCTCTGTTTGTAGGATATTCCCAAACTTTCAATCCACTTTCAGTATACAATAGAATAGAATCGCCAGTTCCAATTGCAATATATTGACCGTTAGGATCAACTGATAATGACCAAATTGATTTTCCTATAGTTTGTTCCCATTCAATATTCCCTAGAGAATTAAACATTCGTAGTTTACAATCTTTTCCGCCACAAATAACTTTATTTCCAATAATTGCCAATCCATGTATCCCTTCATCAATATGTTTTTCCCATAAAATATTTCCTGCTTTATCTACAAGAGTTAGATTCCCGTTTCTATCTCCTACAGCTATTTTAGTGCCGTCTTCTGAACAGGCAAGGCATATTACAGGACCTGAAATGCTCAGGTCAAAAACAGGTGCATGTGTCATGACTATAATCGTCTTGTGTCACCCTATTATTTATTTGTTGTTCTAAGTTTCTTTTAACAAATAAATTTATATAAAGAGCGATTCTGGTAACGTTAATGACTATGGGCACTTGCTAGATTAAATTTTCTAGAATAAGCTGCATATTAGTCACTCGCAAATTGGTGTAAAAAATGTTAAACAATCGTGTTACATTCGCGTCTGCTATAGGATTGGCCGTATTGGCTTTATTTATGTTAAATGGAGCTGAAGCAGCTTCATTGACTAATTATGAAATATTTGATGATGGTCAAACCCGTGTCGATGCTGACTTTGAAACAAATTTCGGAGTTGACTTTGTAGCAGGAGATGGTGAAACTTTAAATGGCATTTCAGTTTATTTTGATGGTACCAGTGTCACTTTTGATTTAACATGTACTGATTGTGTCGGTCTAGATCCAGATGGTAATTATGCTATAGTTGGAAGCGTACCTATTGCATCATCACTTGTCTCTAGTGTTGGTGATGAGAAGATAGCATGGGGTATTGTTGCAGATGTTGAGGATGGAGATGATGTTTATTGGCCAGCGCAAGATGCTTATTGTCAGCCAGGTATAGATTTTGATTGTGGAGATGTAAGAGTTAACACATTACCAGCTCTAACAGATGATGCGGCAGTTACAGGCGATGATATGCCTGAATCAACTCGCACATTGGCCGTTACTTATACTGATGCAGATGATCATGCAGGTACAGTTAGTGCTACAGTATGTGATGTCTCTGATGTATGTGAAGCTTCTTTTTCTTTAACAAAGCAATCTGGTGATGAAACGTCAGGTGCTG
>Ga0315327_10000886_pt1 | contig 15258 bp, 17 predicted proteins | sample M110032315metaG_FD_203460 | JGI IMG/M metagenome (GOLD analysis project Ga0315327, IMG submission 203460) | Ammonia-oxidizing marine archaeal communities from Monterey Bay, California, United States - M1 100m 32315 | ecosystem: Environmental > Aquatic > Marine > Coastal | place: USA: California... | reverse complement strand
TCTGTAGGATTTAATCCAATACGTGATGGACAACGAAAAAGAAAACTTGTCAGAGGTCGAAACCTAAGTAGTGATATTTCTCAAGTAAATTTAAAAGTTGTAGAATACGGACCAAAAACTATAGAGGAGTTATTGAAACCAGAGGTGGCTTAACTTGACAGCATCCCCTCAACCCGAAATAAATATCGGAATGGTGGGGCATGTTGATCATGGAAAGACTACACTTACCCAAGCATTAACGGGCAAGTGGACAGATCAACACAGCGAAGAGATGAAAAGAGGCATATCCATTAAGTTGGGATATGCAGACGCGGATTTCTATAAAATCAAAATGAAAGGTGGAAAAGAACACTATACCTCTCAACCGGATAAAGATGAATTCAAGGGTGGAAAAGTAGAACATCTGCGAACCGTTAGTTTTGTTGACGCACCCGGTCACGAAACTTTCATGGCAGTCATGTTGAGTGGAGCGGCAATTATGGATTCTGCAATTTTAGTTATTGCTGCAAACGAAGAATGCCCTCAACCACAAACTAGAGAACATCTTTCGGCACTCGAAAATATGGGTTTTGATAATATTATAATAGTTCAGAATAAAATTGATGTCTGTTCAAAGGAAAGGGCTTTTGAATCCTATAATGAAATAAAAGAATTCATTAAAGATTCACCATTAAAGAATTCTACAATAATACCCGTTTCAGCTCATCATAATCGAAATATTGATTTATTAATAGAAGCTATACAAGAATTATTTCCAACACCCTCAAAAGATTTGAAAAGTGATTTCCAAATGAATATTGCCCGCTCTTTTGATATTAATCGCCCAGGAACAATTCCTAAGAAAATTAAGGGAGGAGTTTTGGGGGGAACAATCAGTTTAGGTAAAATAGAAATTGGAGATGAAATTGAAATTAGACCTGGCAGAACCACTAAAAAAGGGTTAGAACCAATAACAACGTGCGTAAGTAGCTTACATAGTGGAGTAGCAAGAGACGCTTTGGGACCTGGAGGGTTAGTAGCAATAGGAACTACTCTAGATCCGGCTACAACAAAATCAGACTCATTACTTGGAAATGTTATCGGAAAACCAGGCACTTTACCGCCAGTTTGGAACGAGATAAGTGTAGAAACAACACTTCTTGATAGAGTGGTTGGAACTAAAAATATCCAAAGTGTTGATGAATTGAAAACGAGAGAACCATTGGTGCTGACTGTTGGAACCAGAACAACAGTAGGTGTCCCAATTACGGTTAGAGATAATGTTGTTGATATCAACTTAACAATACCTGTTTGTGCTCCAGTCGGTCAACGTATTGCTCTTAGTAGAAGAGTAGATGGTAAATGGCACTTAATAGGATATGGAATAATCAAGGAATGAAAACCATTCTTGTAGATACTAATATTATTCTATGGACATTTAGTGGAGGGCCTGATTTTAGAGAAGTTATTGCAGATATAGCTCCACACTATAATTTAGTAATACCAACATGCGTTATGTTAGAGTTAGAAAAATTAAATACTAAAGAATCATTAGCTGCACTCGAGATTTGTAAAAAAATAGAAAAGAAAGATATTGGGGAAGGATATGCTGATGATATGCTAATTACAGCTGCAAAAGAAGGACATATTATTGCTACAAATGATAGAGATATATTAAAACAATTAAAAATATTAAAACTTAATGCCCTAAAAATCAGAGAAAAAAATAAGATGATTTTTACTGAAGGTGATATGTCGTGAAACAAAATGAAATACCTTCTATGCCCAACATTGTGCTTACAAAAGAACAAATAGAAAGGAAAAAAACACTTTTGAGCAGGGAAGTTAAACAGATTAATATTAATGAACATGCTGATTTTACTACATTAATAGATGCATTCGCCAATTCTAGCTTCGAGGCTCGTAATTTAGGAAAGGCAGCTGAATTATATCACAGACAGATACAGACTGATACGGCAATAATTTGGTCTCTTTCAGGCAGCTTATTTAGTGCAGGACTAAGACAAATAACTATAGATGCAATAAGAAATGATTTAGTAGATGCTTTAGTTTGTACTGGAGCCCTATTCGAACAAGATATGCTTGAAGCATTAGGTCACAAACACTATATTTGTAATACAAAACTAAATGATGGAGAATTACAAGAATTATACATTGATAGAGTTTATGACCATTTATTAGATGAAATATCATTGAGACAGGTTGATTTGACATTTAAAAAAATAGCTGAAAATATTGAACCTAAATTATATTCCAGTCGTGAATTCATGTATCTTTCGGGAAAATGGTTGAGCAAGGCCAAAAATACCCAAGATAGTGTAATGCAGGCAGCTTTCGAGAAAGACATTCCTATTTTTATTCCAGCTATAAATGATTGTTCAATCGGAATCGGTTTAGCAATGCAAAATAACAAAACTCAAACTATGAGTATTGATTCAATTAAAGATTTGAAAGAAATAGCTTTCCTAAAAAGTAAATGTGGAGATTCTGGAATTGTTGTAGTGGGTGGAGGTGTCCCAAAAAATTACTCTCAAGACGCTGTTGTAATGGCTGAAATGCTAGGTTATGATGTTGAAAAACATAAATTCGGAATACAAATCAGCACGGCAGATGTTAGAGATGGCGGATTATCAGGATCGACACTGAGAGAAGCAATTTCATGGGGTAAAAATGATAAAAATATGGAAGATGTAATGATCTGGGGCGAAGCATCGGTATTCTTCCCATTGCTAATTGGATATATATTCTATAAGATGAAAGATAAGAAGAGGAAAGGACGTCACTTAAATGAAGTTTTCAATACTAACTAATATAAATCCGACTAATATAAATACCACTATTATAATTAATTAAAAAGGTTAAAACTTATGAAAAAAGGATATAGACAACAATTGCCTGATAGAGACCCTCAAGAAACTATCGAATGGATTGACTCAATAGCATCCATAATCGACATAAAGGGCGATGAAAGAGCAAGATATCTTTTACAAACTTTGATTAGAGAAGCTAGGGACCGAAATATTGCAATACCATTACTAACAAACAGTCCTTACGTAAACACAATACCACCCGAATCAGAACCTGAATACCCCGGTGATGAGGTATTAGAAAAGAAAATTAGGAGAATGATAAGATGGAATGCTGCAATGATGGTTTCAAAAGCCAACCAGAATTTTGCAGGACTTGGAGGCCATATCTCAACATATGCCTCGGCCTCTAGCCTATACGAAGTTGGATTTCAACATTTCTTTAAAGGAAAAGATAATGGGTTAGGAGACTTTATCTATTTTCAGGGTCATGCATCACCAGGAATATATTCAAGAGCATATATTGAGGGACGATTAAGCGAAGAACAATTAGACCATTTTCGAAGAGAATCCTTTACCGATGGATTATCAAGCTATCCACATCCTAGATTAATGCCTGACTTTTGGGAATTTCCCACTGTTTCTATGGGATTGGGGCCAACCAATGCAATTTACCATGCTAGATTTTTAAGATATGCACATGAAAGAGGCATTTGCGATACATCTAACAGCCGTGTTTGGGCATTTTTAGGAGATGGCGAATGTGATGAACCAGAGACCTTGCATGCACTGCACTTAGCACACCGTGAAAAACTAGATAATCTTACATTTGTAATTAATTGTAATCTTCAAAGATTGGATGGCCCAGTAAGAGGAAATGGGAAAATTATACAGGAACTTGAAGCTATTTTTAGAGGTTCTGGCTGGAATGTTCTTAAAGTATTATGGGGGAAAGATTGGGATCCACTACTCCAAAATGATGAGATGGGTCATTTATTACAAAAAATGGAGAATACCGTAGATGGGGACTATCAAAACCTAGCTGCGTCATCAGGAGATTATATCAGGCAGAATTTTTTTGGACCTGAACCTGAATTACAGAAATTAGTTGAAAATTTAGATGATAATACATTAGCCAGACTAAGAAGAGGCGGGCATGATTCTACTAAACTATTCGCAGCATATAATGAAGCTATCAATCATAAAAATCAGCCTACAGTAATACTCGCAAAAACTGTCAAAGGTTGGTCCCTTGGAAAATCATTTGAAGCTAGAAATATGACGCATCAAAAAAAGGGCCTGGATAAATCCGATTGGCAGCACTTTCGAGACCTCCTTCAAATTCCATTTACAGATTCTGAACTAGAAGAAATGCCATATTACAAACCAGCTTCAGATAGCCCCGAAATTAAATATTTAAAGCAACAAAGAGAAAAACTTGGAGGCTCTTTACCAAAACGGAATGCTACATACAGTGGTTTCCAGATGCCACAAAATCAAGTATTTTCTGAATTCGATAAAGGTACTCCAAAAGAACAAGAAGTTTCAACTACAATGGCATTTGTAAGATTACTCCGAAACTTAATGAAAGATGAAAAGATTGGTGATCTTATTGTACCTATTGTACCTGATGAGGCAAGAACTTTTGGAATGGAAGCTCTATTTACTGAATTTAAAATATATACTGCTCAAGGTCAAACATACACGCCAGTAGATTCCAAATTATTGTTAAGCTATAAAGAAGCCAAGAATGGTCAGATACTAGAAGAAGGAATTTCCGAGGCTGGAGCTATGAGTAGTTTTACTGCTGCAGGAATGGCTTATTCAACCATAGGCAAGCCAACAATTCCATTTTACATATATTATTCAATGTTTGGATTTCAACGTGTCGGAGACCAAATATGGTGTGCTGCAGATTCAAGAGCCAAAGGCTTCTTACTAGGTGCTACAGCAGGAAGAACCACTCTAAATGGAGAAGGATTACAACATCAAGATGGCCATAGCTTATTAGTTGCTGACACAGTCCCAAGTTGTATTTCATATGATGCTGCTTTTGCTTATGAAATTGGAATTATTATCAAAGAAGGATTAAGACGAATGTACGATAATAATGAAGATTTATTATATTATTTAACACTATATAATGAAAACTATCAAATGCCTCCAATTCCAAAAAATTGTGAAGAAGGTGTGATTAAAGGAATTTATAAATTCAAAAGTACACCAAAACCGAAAGCCCGTCTAATAGGCAGTGGATCAATAATGCAACAGGTTTTATCAGCTCACAAAATACTGAAAAAACTGGGTATTGAAACGGAAATATGGAGTGCTACTAGTTTTGGAGGTCTACGAAGAGATGCTGTGGAATGTGAGCGCTGGAATTTATTGAATCCTATGAAAAAACCTAAAATCCCCTATATTTCTAAAGCAATGACTAAAAAAGATTTAGTCACAATCGCTGCAACAGACCATGTAAAAGCAGTCCCAGACATGATCCAAAAATGGATGCCAGGAAAATATATCTCACTAGGCACTGATGGATTTGGAAGAAGTGATACTAGAGAAAACTTGAGGAAATTCTTTGAAATCGATGCCGAACATATTGCTGCTGCAACAATAAGCACTCTCCTAACAGAGGGGAAAATATCTGAAGCAAAAGCTAAAACTGCTTTAAAGACTCTAGATATTGATCCTGATACTCCAGATCCTGCAAGAAATTAATCTTACATCATACCAGGTGGCATACCACCCATACCATCGCCACCATCAGGTGGTGGCCCTTCAGGTTGTTTAGAAGCAATTACATCATCAATACGTAATATCATTGTCGCAACGTCTGTTGCACTGCTCAAAGCCTGTGTCTTCACACGCAATGGTTCAACAACATTTCTTGATTTCATATTTACTACTTTACCAGTATAGGCATCTAATCCTGCATGAGGATTACGACCTTTTTGAGTGTGGGCTTTTCTTAACCCCATCAAAGTATCTATTACATCTAAACCTGCATTTTCAGCCAATGTACTAGGAACTACTTCGACAGCTTGTGCAAATGATTCAAAAGCCATCTGCTCCCGTCCTCCTACTCTGGGTGCATATTTTCTTAATTTAAGAGCTAATTCAATTTCGACAGCTCCTCCGCCAGTAACAATTTTGCCATCTTTAACGACAAGAGCAACAACGCCAATCGCGTCATCAAGATTACGCTCTATTTCATCAATAACATGTTCACTACCGCCACGGACTAAAATTGAAACGGCCTTGGGATTCTTGCAATCTGTTACAAAAGTCATATCGTCTTCACCAATCTTTCTTACTTCTACCAAACCTGCAAAACCTAAATCATTAGTACTAATGGAATCTAGATTAGAAACCACACGACCTCCTGTTGCCTTTGCCAATGCTTCAATATCTGACTTCTTAGCACGTCTTATTGCCATTATACCATATTTAGCTAAATAATGCTGTGCTAAATCATCAATACCTTTCTGACAAATTAGTACATTGGCTTTTGTCTTGTTAATTTGATCAACCATTTTCTTAATTGAAGCCTCCTCCTGATCTAAGAAAGCTTGGATTTGTGAAGGATCATTTATTTGTATTTTAGATTCTATCTCAGTCTTCTTGATTTCAAGTGGTGCATCTATTAGGGCTACCTTAGCGTTTGATACTTTAGTAGGCATTCCAGTATGAACTGGCTCTTTATCCATTATAATTCCTGAAACTAATTCAGTGTCTGAGATAGAAACACCTTGTTTCTTTTGGATTTTGATATTATCGCGATCAACACTAACTTGTTTACCGCTACTTTCTGAAACCATTTTTATTGATTTAACAGTTAAATCTGCTAAAAAATCGGCATTCGTTTCAGAAGACTTTCCCGTCATTGAAGTGATTGCAATCGCTTTCAAAGTAGAAGTGTCATTTTTACTAATAGGACGTGCAATCTTCTCTAATAATTTTAAAGATTCGCCAGCTGCCCTTCGATAACCATTAGAAATTGCTGTTGGATGTACTCCTTTTTCAAGTAACTCTTCAGCATTCTTCAAAAGTTCTCCTGCCAGAATAACTGCAGTTGTAGTTCCATCTCCACATTCCGAATCCTGAGTCTTGGCTATTTCGACAATCATTTTAGCTGCAGGATGTTCAACTTCAACCTCTTTCAATATTGTAACTCCATCATTTGTAATTACAACATCACCCATTGAATCTACAAGCATTTTGTCCATTCCTTTAGGACCTAATGTAGATCTTACGGCTTCTGCAATTGCTTTAGCTGCAGCTATATTATTATGAGTCGCTCGGCGACCACTGTCTCTTTTTGTTCCTTCCTTAAGTATTACTACTGGTGCATTACCTGGTATCATTATCTATCACTAAATATTACTTAAAGACAGGATATATAAAAATAAGTCTAAAAAACCTAAAATAATGGCAAAAACAGTAAAGAAAACACAACTGCCAGTGAAATAGAGATGAAATTTACTCCAGTATTATCTAAAATTCCTCTTTTTTCTAGCGTGGCGCCCAATAATGAATCAATTATACATCCAAAGAAGCCGAAAAATGATGAAATATACCAATAATCTATCTTAAAAGAAGAATAGAAGGGGTGATTTTCCTCAATTAACAATAGAAAAGCTGCAAAAGAAAGCATAGATATTGAAACTGATGAAAGTAAAGAAGCAATCGTTCCTTCTAGTGAAATACCACCATCCGTACCAGGCTCTACTTTTTCCAGAGGATTAGTTATCAGTACAGGTTGGGGTGACAATACTCCGATTTCACTGGCCATTGTATCAGCCATAGCTGCAGCAACTGAAGTAGCAAAACCAACCAATGCTTGTTCAGCCGTCAAAAAACCAAAACTATACAACAGAGCAATTATTGCAGGAACCATTCCATTTGATATAACATTCCAGCCACCTCGAGTACCCTCATCACTTTCTTCAACTCCTAAGGCCTTCTTGTAGACTATTGCAAATCTAGTCGCTAAGAACGCACTCCCAACAAAAATCAGCATAATCAATAACCAGCTCCAATGACCTAATGTTCCAATTATAAAGCAAACTAAAAAGGCTAAAGCGGAACCTCCTTGATCTAATACTTTTTTGAAAAAAGCAATACCTGAAATTAAAATACTTACAATTGTAATTGACAATATTGTTAGCGGTTCTGGAAGAAGAATATCCTCAATCAAGAAACTGCCCTCACAGCCTCTTCAAAATATGCTTGAAATTCTTTTTTGATTTCCTCTAGTCTACTTGTATCTGTAGCTTCCACAAACATCCGAATCACAGGTTGTGTATTTGAAGGACGAAGTAAGACCCAGCCTCCATCAAGCCATATTTTAACTCCATCAATAGTTTCTACTTTGTATCCCATTGATGTGAAAGTTTGTTCCAAATTATCATTTACTTTGAATTTTATGGAATCTAAACAAGTAAATTTCAACTCTTCGTAAGGATACGAGGGTATAGCATCTGACATATCTGCCAAAGTTAAATCTGATTTCACTATATGTTCGGCCAATGTCAAACTAAAAATTAAGGGATCATCAAAAATAAATTCAGTCAAACCCGGTGCAAAGAAATGTGCAGATATTTCCATAGCAATAGCTGCATTATGCTTCTTCAATTCTTCACATACAAAAACATCTCCAACCCTTATCCAAATCAATTCGCCACCTATTTTTGGAATCTCTTGTTCTAAAATCATAGAACATGGCACTCCTGCAAGAACTTTATTTGATTCAGGAGTAATCAAACTTTTTGAGACAATAATACCTATTTTTTCTGCAGATACTGAACGGGATTTATTATCAATAAAAACACAACGATCTGCATCACCATCAAAAGCCACACCAAAATCAAAATCACCCTTCTCCATAACTGAAATTAAGTCACCTAGATTTTTTGGGGCCGGCTCTGAAGGTCTATTTGGAAATGTTCCATCAGGCTCATTATTGATACTGAATGTTTCAGCTCCAAGTTTCTGAAATAACCTTTCTACTATTACACAACCAACGCCATTACCTGGATCAAGTGCTACTTTTGTACCTTTGATACTTCCTACCTTTTTAGATACAAAATTCACATAATCATCTAATACACTCTCCGTCGATATTTTAGTTATAGATCCACAAGAAGAAGATTCAATTAATTCTTCTTCAAAAAATATTCTTTTAATCTCAATATTGCCTTCTGTATATCCCGTACCATCTGGATGACGAAATCGTATTCCATTATACTCTGCTGGATTATGACTTGCAGTAATGTAAACTCCACCAAGATAAGGATTAGAACCTAAACTAGCTTTCCAAGTGAAATAATTTGCAACGGGTATCGGAAGCATACCAATAACATCAACATCAAAACCGGCTTTAGAAATTCCAGTAGCTACAGCTTCTTGTAATTCTGGTGAACTAACGCGTGCATCACATCCAATAGAAACTTTGCCGTGGCTATTATTTTTCCTTAAATAATTACCAAAAGCTAGCCCTACTCTTTCTCCAATTGATGCATCTAGTTCATCCCCATAAACTCCACGAATATCGTAGGCTCGAAATATATCTTGTGAAATATTCATTACTATGCCATTTAAGGCGCTTTAAAAGAAATACTCTTAATAGACACTACATACTGAATAACCATGGCACTAACTGAATCTACAATGGTAGAACTAGGATCACCAGCACCTAATTTTAACTTACCAGATACAAATGGAAATCATATTTCACTTGATGATTTAAAATCGGAAACTTTAGCAGTAATTTTTACCTGTAACCATTGTCCTTATGCAAAGGCTATAGAAGATAGATTAGTTACTCTAGGAAATGAGTACAAAGGTCGAACTGATTTAGTTTTGATAAGTTCAAATGATATAGAAAATTATCCTGCAGATTCACCTGAAATGATGGCAGAAAAAGCTAAAGATAAAAAGTATCCTTTCCCATATTTATTCGATGAAACTCAAGAAGTAGCAAAAGCATACAGTGCAGTGTGTACACCTGATATTTTCCTTTACAACAAAGATAGAAAATTGGAATACAGAGGAAGATTAGATGATAATTGGCAACAACCTCATAATGTAACTCGTGAAGATTTGAGAACGGCTATTGATACAGTCTTAAGCGGTAATGAAATAGAATTCAAACAAATCCCTTCAATGGGTTGTAATATCAAGTGGAAATAAAGCTCAGGCTTTCTCATCCTTCAATGCCAACAAACTAACTATCAATCCCACCACCCCGGCTCCACATACGGCCTGAGATGCTAACATATAGAGTAGATTAATCGATTCGTAAGTTCCAATTTTGTCAAGTTCGTTCGAAAAATAGAACATAAAAATCAGACCAAGAATTATTGCAATTACTGAGATGCTAATTCGTTTCCTATTCTCCATACCCTCCTGACGCCTTTGTTTAATTTAATACTGTGGTTGTTTTGTTCTTTGGTGGGTCTACTATAGATTCTATAACTGCGCCTTAAGCGTCTTTTTTGTCTTCTTCATCATCATCGTCATCATCAAAAAGATATGACTGTACACGTTCCAACTCTTTTTCAGCTCTTTTATTAATTTTCAATACTAATACTGCTAAACCCATAACTAAAGCCGTAACTGCCACCGCTGAAATATACATTCCCTTGAGAGTTCCATCATCACTATCTGGCATTAAATATGCCACAGTAGCATTGATTGTATCCTTCCAAGCTAAGGCCACTACCAAACCAAAGGCAGTCATCATAGAGGAAATAACAATTCCTCGCATATTCAATTTCTCAAAGTCTTCTTGGCTTATTCCCATTATTTTTCCTTTATTTCATTCATTTCTTCAAGAGTAAGTTTGTATACCGAGAATACAAACAAGTCGGGATTTGACTTTATACGATCTACACAAGGACCACACATTGCATGTAGAAAACCTTGATTCTCCTCATGTTTGTGTCTCAAATCACCGACGTAGCAATGCGATACAAAGAATTCTGCCTCAGCCGGACCATTCAATTTTGTTGGAGTTAAACCGTGGATATCTACACACATACGACAATACATAACTTGCTCCTAATGTTGTATTTACGGTGAGATGGCCTATTATAATTATGCTAACTTAATTTTATATAAGACATTGAAGTCGAAAAACTATGGCCAAAGAAAAAAAGAGTCAAGGTTTCCAATCTGCAGCTGGTTTAATTCGCTACTTTGATGCTGAAGATAGTAACGCCATTCAAATCTCAAAATGGGCTGTTATTCTAACTTGTATTCTAACTATGATGGTTGTAGAAATCTCAGAAGCTGTAGGAAGAGAAACAGGTGCTTATGTTTTAGCTATAGGGGCCGTTATTATCATTATAAATGAAATAAGATCTCGAAGAAGCGATACCGTATAATTTTATTAATCTATATTTTCATCACAGATATAATGCAACTTTGTGATTTTTGTGGATTCGTCATTGGTCAAGAAGATAACAAATGTAAAAATTGCTCTTCTCAAGTCCCAGGTCGTGAGATAATCAAAGAAGCAGATAATCTCAAATTATCACCACATACTCCAAAAAAGACCAATATTGTATACACACCACCCCGTAATTGGGGTCGTTATATTCCACGTAAGACTTTGGCTTTACTTTTAGTTATAGGACTTGTAATGGCACCCCAAACTCAATCATTAATCAGGGATGGAAACGAATATTGGAATGAACTAAATACGCCATATTACAACATACCTCAAACACTTGAATTGACACTTATTAGGAACTTTACAATATATTTACCTAGCGAAAGTGGCTTTTCAGATTATAAGTTAATCTTGAGTAAACCAGATAATAGACCTTCAGGACCTCAACAAGATTCTAATATTTGGCAAGAGGTTCATAGCGTATCTACTTATCCTGATTATATCGAAAATGAAGCTGGAAGGATGGAATGGAATAGCACTATAAGTGATAGAGAAAGACATTACATCGAAGTTGAATACAAAGTGAGTGTAAACACGTTAAGACCCGACTTGAATCCTGAGGACTCCGGAACTTTAGATGATATCCCAGAAGGATATGAAGCATACTTAGAGGATGAATGGCTAATAGAACCTAGTCTCCCCATAATAAATGAATTAGCATCTGAAATGGTTAATGGCACAGAAGGAAATGTTATTCTCATTCTTCAAAATATATTTGATTATATTATGGATGGATACTATTATGAAAAATCATCAATACCTAAAAGTTGTCCTGAGAGTATAGAACAAGGTTATGGCGATTGTGACGATTTTTCAATTCTATTCTCTTCTATAGCAAGAGCTGCTGGAATTCCTACATGGTTAGAATTGGGTAAAATACCTGCATTCGTAGATAGTCAAAATGGTAAATGTGATTTGAAGGATTGGGGAGGTCATGCATGGATTAATGCCATAGTACCTCTAAACGATGGAACTATCACAACTGTAAACATAGACATCGCCAATTCATACTTTATGTGGATGCCAGCTTATCGCATCTCCGATTGGGTTGATGACGGAAATGGAGATAATCTATATTCTTACTATTATCTATTCTCTAGCCAGGGAACTACTAAAGCAAACTATTTGGAAAATACGTATGTTTCTGACTGTGAACTAACTGGAAATTTAAAATTAGAAGAACTATGAAAATTAGTAAATTTAAAGCTGATGATCTTGACGATCTTATGATTTTTCTAGATTCAAATCTTGAAGAAAACTATGAAAAAAAGGTTTTCTTAAACATAAGACAGAGATGGCCTGAAGGTTTTTTAATTATAAAAAATACAAAAAAGATAATCGGAGTCTGTTGTGGCGCAATATTAGCAAATGATAAATTGAGAATTCTGATTTTAGTTCTTCAAGAAGACTATCAAGGTAAAGGACTTGGAAAACAACTAATGAATCTTATGATTAAAGAAAGCTCTATCTTCGGTATAAAAAAAGTCACATTAGAAGTTCGTAAAGACTCAAAAGCCATAACTTTCTATCGGAAACTAGGTTTTTCAAGCGTAGATGTTTTGCCTTGCTATTACCAAGACGGTTGTGATGGAATAGTAATGGAAAAACAACTATAAACTAAAGATTTATCGACGAGCAACGCCCAAAGCTTTTAATAGTGCCTTCAATCCACACGAAACCCAGTTAAGTGGTGAAAACATGAAATCTGAAGACGAAAACGAAAAAGTTGACGAAGTTACAGCCTGTCCTGATTGTAAGAGCACTCATCTTAAGAGAGATTATGATCATGCAGAAATTGTGTGTGCCGACTGCGGACTTGTTTTAGAAGAAAATATCGTTGACACTGGACCTGAATGGAGAGCTTTCGATATGCAACAAGAAAACGCTCTTGCAAGAGCTGGACCACCAATGTCTACAACTCTTCCAGACAAAGGATTATCAACTGAAATTTCACCAACTAACAGAGATTACTATGGCCGATCAATTTCCAATCGAAACCAGTCTATGCTATTTAGAATGAGAAAATGGCAAAGACGAGCTCGAGCATCTAAATCAGCTGAGAGAAACATGGCTGTTGCTATGAGAGAAATGCAAGCCGTTGCTACTAATTTAAAATTACCAAGAAGAATTCAAGAAACTGCTGCTTTTATTTACAGAAGAGCCATACAAGAACAATCTCTAAGTGGTAGAGCAATTGAAATGGTCGCTTGTGCTGCATTATATGCAGCTTGTAGACAAGAAGGAGTTCCAAGAACTTTAACTGAAATTAGTAGACATAGTAGATATTCAAGAAAAGAAATTTCCCGAACATATCAAGTTATGGTAAAAGCTCTGAAAATGCATTCTATGCCTCCACTACCTGAAGATTACTTACCTAGAATTTGTTCAAAGTTAGAATTGTCTCCAAAAGTTGAAGGTGCTGCTAGAGACTTACTTCGGGCTGCCCAAGATGTCCCATTAACAAATTCAGTACCTATCTCTTTAGCTGCTGCTGCTGTTTACATTGCTTCAATCGTTAATAATGAGCGAAGAAAACAGAAAGATGTCGCAAGAGCTGCTGACCTAACTGAAGTAACCATAAGAAGTCGTTACAAAGAAATGGCACAGTTTCTAAACATAGATATTCATATCTAAGCAGTTCTTAATCCGTAGAGTATTCGGATGATTAATGAACAAATTTACAGGCGTTTCAACCACACCGTTGCCGCGTGTTTTGTAATTTATTTTCTTTTCCCAGAATATATTCTAGGAATTCAAAGAGAATATACTATACTACTTTTTTGGATTTTTATAGTAGCTATAGAATATTTACGTTTGAACAAAGATTTGAAAGTCCTTGGAATGCGTGATTATGAAAATAACCGAATTGCTGGATTTGTGTGGTTTGCTACAGGGACTTGTTTGATCTTAGGACTGTATGAACTAGATATTGTACCCCAAAGTTTAGCTATTGCAACCATAATCATGGCTGCGTTTACAGATCCACTAATTGGTGAAGCAAATCAAAAACTTGGAGATAAATGGGGAATAGGATTAGGACTATTATGCAGTTTCTTAATTTATCAATTAGTAGTTGGAGTCTTATTTTACTCAATAGTAGGGAGTATTATTGCTGTGGTCTCTGAAAGACCTAAAATTAAGTGGTTTGACGATGATTTGGCAATGCAACTAATTCCAATAATTGTTTTGACTCTTTTATCAGTAATGGATTTTAGCCCAGATATCCCTCTAGAAATTGTAGGAGGAAGCTTATGAGAATAACACGAATTTACATATATCTAATGTATATTATAGTCATATTTTCCATAATTATGTTTATTTCTGAAGAACATTATATTATAGCCAGCCTATTATTTTTAGGAAATATGTTACCAGGATACGCTATGGCTACATCACTAATGGAGAAAAATGGAAATTAATTATAAAAGAAGGTGGGAGCAAATTCGCTCGAATTTATATGATAAAGACGCTTTCGTTGCATCCTTACCAGGAAATACTAGATACCTAGGGAATTCTGAAGCTCCACCCGGCTGCCCACCAGGTTCAACAATGAATTATGTTATTATACCAAAAAAGGGAGAACCAATTGCCATCACATCTTCACTAGAAGAACACCGTTGCCGAAAAGAATCAGCAATAGATGAAATCAAATCATGGACTCACTATCCCGATATTAAATCTGATGGAAAAACATCAATCGAAGTTCTAAAGAATACACTTAAAGAAAATAATATCGAAAAAATACATGTGGATAACAAAATAAAATTAGGAAGGAGTGTAAAATCCACTGCAACCCCTTTTGTAACTGAGATGAGGGGCGTAAAAACGAATGATGAATTGGAAAGAATAAAGAAAGCCATCAAACAGTCAGATGCAGGACAGGATTTCGCTAAAAACCTTGTAGAATCAGGAAAAAATTTAACTGAAAAAGAAGTCAGAGTGGAAATTGATTATTTCATGGGCCGAAGAGGTATTCAGGAAAATTCATTTACA
>Ga0315327_10000882_pt1 | contig 15288 bp, 17 predicted proteins | sample M110032315metaG_FD_203460 | JGI IMG/M metagenome (GOLD analysis project Ga0315327, IMG submission 203460) | Ammonia-oxidizing marine archaeal communities from Monterey Bay, California, United States - M1 100m 32315 | ecosystem: Environmental > Aquatic > Marine > Coastal | place: USA: California... | reverse complement strand
TGGACCATGAACCGTGGTTCACTACACGTAATTTAATAATAACGCTTCTTATACTTCAGATATGGGAGTTAATTATTGATCTATATCCTTACGCCACTAGGCTTTTCTAGTACGCAATTTACCGCGATTAGCTTTCCTAGAAACAACTACAACATTAGATTTAGCATTATTCTTAGGGTTTCCGTCTATATGGTGAATATCTTTTGTACTGCCCTTCTTAACTTTACCTGACGCTACTGCACGACGCCTTGCGGTGTTCCTTCCTGCTCTTCTTTTTTTCTGCTTCTTTTTACTGTGGTATTCAGCATATTCTTTTTTATAATTCCTAGCCATTACTCACTCCAACTAATCGCATCTAATTCACTTGTTGATGTTGCTGCCTCTATTTTCAATCTCAGATCTCTAGCTTTGTTATGCACAGTATTTACATGGTGTGCCAGGGCTTTTCCTAAGTTAATAATCTTTTCTGCATTCAGGGTTACTGTATTATTGTTTGCTAACATCCAGGTCATAGATACGGATGAATCTTGAGAGGCTAATAACATAGCTCCTTGGATACGCTGCTGGGCTATAGCGTCTGAATCATAGGTTGCTCCGTCAAAAACAAAACCGCCAAATTCATGTTTATCTCTTATCATTTTAATACCTGACCAACACCCTGATTTTATTTCCGATAAAAAACGCTTATCCTCCCATGCACCAGAATTTGGATTCCATGTAGACCATGTATTAACAGGGATTCTAGGTTGATCTGTTATAACTAAAGCACCATCTTTTAATTTGACAAGATGTTCTCCAGTAGCACAACTTGAATCAACATCTATATCTACCTCAACCCATTCGTCTGAAGGAATACTACCTCCTTCAGAATAACCCCAAATGTGTCCACCAGCATCTAGTCTTACGTAAGTAGAATTCATCATTTTTTAATCGTCATAATTACCATTTTTCCAGCCATCGCCACTACGTCTTTTGTCCCAGCTGATGTACAAATAACCCTCAACTGAGCAGTAATATCTTGTGACATAGGCTGCACCCAACTACCATAATAAGTTCCTTGTACTGCATAAGATTTAATAGGGACATAGCTACTAGAATTTAGTTGAGTAGCAGTCCACACTTGTAATGTAAGTCCTCGATCATCACTATCGGCTGGGTAAAAATCAACTGACCCCATAACAAGAACCCTGACGTTTCCAGACGCAGGGGATGGGGCGGATATTGTATCGGTCACAATAGTTGTTGTAGCAGATGTTGATATGGTTGTAGTTGATGATATGGTATTTGCTGTAAATGACGGGGCAATAATAGCTTCATCTTTAATAGCAAAAGTATCTACTGTAAGATCCTTTATATAAGTACCATCAAGACCGTTTGAGTCAAAAACAATATTTGTATTATTAACTAAGTCAGTTTTAGTTGGATAAATAGTTAATGCACAAAGCTTTGCACTCTCTGCTTGCATCTCACCGTTACCATCAACGGAAAAATTACTTATTCGATCACCATTGGGGGCAGAATTGTCTTTAGCCCATGTCCATGATCTAGGATCATCTGCGACTGTTTTAGTTATTGTGCCAATATTTATTGTGCCAACATGCATATTAGGAGCGTCCATCACTACAGCTGCTCCTATATAATCACCTACTATACTGCCAGCTAATAAAGTTGATATGTTCGCTTTATTTAGATAAGCATTATCTATATACACACCACCAGGAACAGTAGTATTTGAACCGTCTACATATATTGTTTGTGAGCCAACTACTGAAAAAGGGACATGACTAGTAATATTACTTGTCGTATTACCGTTTCCTTGTGATACGTTATAAGTTGCAGGATCAATCACAGCAAATCGATCTGCTGCTACAATAAATGAAGAAGTTGTAGTGCCGTTACCACCAGTTTCGCTTGCTAACCCATAACCGGATATATAAGTTCCACTGGAACTATTAGTCTGTATTTTTACAGAATACTGGGCACCTAAAGCAGTCGTTGTATTAGTAACAGCAGTAATACTTGAATTAGTATTAGCAGGAAGATTACTTATTGGTGTAGCAAGTGACGATGCAAGCTGACTACTAGTAATTGCAGTAGATAACGCAGTAAGCAAGGTATTCGTATCGGTTGCCGTGGCCGCTGACACACCTACGCCATTATTGGACCACGGGCCAGGTTCGTTTGCAGTACTTACATGACGAATCCAGTAATAGTATGTTGCTGATCCAGAACCTACTGCATCGATAAAATAAATGTTGGAGGAGCTACCTATTAGCGTAGCATCGGCTAATGTATTAGCTGTATGCCTCCATACTTCCGTAAATGAATGACCCTGATATTTATAAAATGGTCCTTCCCATTTTAAAGTTATAACTGAATATCCAACGGTTGCAGTAAAACTAACTGGAGTAACTGGAGTTTCACTAAATGTAGTAGAACCACCAAAATCAACATTTAAACCATTACCAGTATTATTTGGGTCATATTTTTTATTTCTTAATTCTTTAGCTAATCCACTATCGATCAGTTCTCTAAGAGTAACTGCACGGTCACGTACATCTCCCTTACGACCTAATCGTATTTCTAATGCTTCACCAACAGAAGAAAGATAATCACGTAATGATCTATCGATATTATTGGGAGGTTTGGGAAGACCAGGAACTTTGGTAGGTGTAGTCGTCCGGATGTTTCGACGGCCATCGGTCATGTTGCTTTTATCTCACCCATACTCTGTGAAAGACACACTTCCTCTAACGTAACAACACCACTAATTTCAACTTCCCACTCTTTAGCAAGGGCAGAAGGAAGGCGCATAACGGGTTCACGCAAAGTTGCATTACTTATACTACCTGGAGTAGATGTTATCTGAGTATAAACATTACTTGCGTAACTAATTGTATAATCAGCTAACAGTGTGCCGTCTGCCCACACTCTTACTTTATTCAGTGTGCCGCTATTTGGAAAACTAGTTGCATTTAAATGTACCCATCCCATACTGATTGGTTTAGGGGTTACATATTTTTTAGATTTCCATAATGCAGTTCGGTTAGTTGCACCACCACGATACTTTTGTATTACATCACTTCCAGAAGAAGGGTTAGAGATAAGGTATAACTCTCCATCTTTTTGGTTATACCAACCGCCCTTAACGGGATCATCAAAAGTTATAATAGATAATGCAGATTGCCCAGTATTTCTAGGATCAAATACCCAACCACCTTCATTACTACCATCTACCCATGTAGCTACATAAGTATTTTCATAACGAAAAGCTTTTATAACAGTAGGATAATAATCACTGTTCCACTGTGCAGCAGATATAACCCTATTTGTAATAACTTCCCCTTGTGAACCTGACACTGCACATAACCCATCCGGACCTGCATAAAGAATATAATCACCCATGTCTACTACGCTATGTTTATTAACGCAAGCTTGGGCTAGATCGATTTGGACAGCTGACATGGCAGCAGGCTCAACACCCGTTATAAAATAAGGTTTAGCATTTGTCAGGCAAACAACACCATTACCAGTTGCTCCTATAGCAACAATATCTTCGTCTATTGTAATTCTATACCCAATAGGCCAAGCGTGAGGCATATATGGTTCACTTAAACAGAATCGTTTTCCGGTAAATCCGGCAAACGTACCGTTAGCTACAGGTATCAGACCCTGCAAAGGACCATCTGGATAAAGGGCTGTATTATTATTAGGTGGACCTATCCATGTCTCTGAAGGAAGTACCTCGCCTAACGCTGCCGCTGCTATGTTATCAGTTGTACTACCATCTGCATAAGGAACTTCTTTCACAAATTGAAACTGGGTATTAGTAGAACCTGTGTTAGATCGATAGAGTCGTTTCTTTGCATCAGTACCAGCAGCTAAAGTAGAGCTATAGCCAGCACTTCCATAATTCGGCATCTGTACAGTAGCAGTCTGTGTTGAAGGCGTAAAAGTAACAGCGGTAGTTGCAGGGCTTGGTGGGCCTTCTTCACCAAAAATTGAAACAAATGTATAAACCCAAGATGCATCTTCTGGTGATACATCGGCATCTTGCGTCCCACTAATAGATGCAGAAATACCGCTCTCACCTGCCGGAATACCAAGTACATAACCAACTCCAGGCCACGGACCCGTACTGTTATTTTTAATTGCAGTAGCTACACTCATCTTAGGCCAAGCTTCGCCTGTCCAATATAAACGGCCTAATGAATCACCTGGAATCGGACCCTCTACTACTTTTATATAGTCACCATCCCATTCCAGCCAGTAATCATTACCATCGGTATGGTTATAAAGGAATATAGAATTACGACCTGTACCGTTTAAAGTACCTGATGCGCTAGACCCCAGGTTAGATGTGATTGTTAAATCAACTTTAATAGGAGCAATTGAACCAGATTCAAAATCAATATTCTGTGCAACTTGAGCAAATTGCTCTGCTAATAATCGTGGTGCAACAGCTGGAGAAATACCACTAAAATTATCTCTTCTAAAATATGCCATTTCAATCTCACCTAAGTAGCAAGGTAGCTATAAGACCTGCCATACCTGTAATAATTGTCATACCTAATACAAAAACAGTCTTGCCAATACCTTCCAGTTTTTCGTCTATTTTATCTAACCTATTAAAAATTGTTTTAGACCGTTCTTCACACATAGCTTCATGGGTAGATATTCTATTTATTGCTTCCCAGTACTGGCTATCGTTATCCATATCAGTCTCTAAAAGTTGTGTTTGGTGAAACCATAACTGGTTTACAATAAGCAGTCACTTTAGCTTCGTTGTCTTCAAGCCTATCTGCAAAATATCTGCAGCGGTTTATGTTTTTAAAATACATATTACTAGTATTAACCTCTTCACCCGCCACAATGACAATCAACAAAAAAGCCATTAGTTTCATGTTGAAAAAGTTGTTAAAAGACTATAAAAGCCGTAAATCATTCCTCCTACTAGTCCTATTGCTATAATAATGACAATTCCATCTAGGATATGTCGTTGTCTCCTACGTTGTGCATAAACAACTTTTTCTCGACTTGCTTTTATCGTTTTACGCATATGGATCATTTCTCTAAATGTATCCATGCCGTAACGTATAACAATAAGATCTCGTATCTGTTTCTCTTGTTCTTCTAACTTCTTTTTAATAATTATTGCGTTTAACGCCTCCTGTTCAACAGACTGCTTGTCTAAAAGTTTTTTGAATAGGGGTGGTTTTTTTGATTCCTTTTCGGCTTCACGTATATCTGAAGCATAACCATACCACCTACCTAAGTGTTGCGCGACATCCTCAATTTCCCTACCTTTTGCAATGAGCGTTTGAACGCCTTTAAACGCTGTCGATGCCATCGATAAGGCAGTAAGCGGGTCCACCTAAGTCTTGCCTCCCATACCACTAGAGTTATAAAGTCGGGCAAACAGGTAAAGTATTGTTAATCCCACCTACACCTATTACTCCAGATGTTTGGTTATTCACGCAGTTAACACCAGCAATCCATACAGTATTGGAATTAGTTACTTGATCAAGTATATTCTGTAACTGATTATCATAGTTTGGAATGTTAAGTCCATTTATTTGATTTAATATTTGATTAAAATTACTTGTATAATCTGGAAAACTCAGGTTGCCTAACGCATCCAATACCGCTGAATTATCTCCACCAGACCCACCATTAATACTTGCTAAACCTAATCCAAGTCCTAGATCAACTGACTGTTGCCCTGCTACGTTGATTGCATCATACGATCCTAGCCCAAGATTCAACATATTATCGCTGTTGTTGCCTAACATATTATATAGGGCTGTGGTTTTCTGACCGTCTTGTTGAATCCTGGCTAAGTTAGATTGCATAGCATATTTAGCTGTACTTTTCTGTGCATCCGAACTTATCCACATACTTCCAAGCGATCCTGCAACTGGTAGTACCGCTTTAGTCCACTCTAGAGCAACTGATTGTTGTGGGATAACCTGTGTATGAGGTGCTTGCATCAACGCTAATGCCATTACTGCTGAACCTGCTGCACTGTTGTCTCCTGAAGCAGCAATCTTCGCCAAAGCTTCTGACTTCGCTTGCTGTGCTTGGGCTTGAGCAACTGCTACATTTTCTACAGCTTGGTAGTACTCCATACCAGCCGTTTGACAACCTACTAAAAATATCGATAACACTAACGCTAGGATCTTCATAATGCTACTCCTCCGGCCAGGTCTGTCCAGCCATTACGGTTGCTAGAGCGTCCACATCAGACGCATTTCCTATTGCTGTTTCTAATCTCGCACATTCTGTTATAACTGCTGCGCGATAAGTTGCTGTTGCAGATGGTATAGCTACGTCACGCTCTGCTTTTCTAATTACTGTCCAATCTGTTTTGGCTAATAGCTTATTTGCTGTGTCTTTGACTTCAGCAGTTATAGGAGTTTTTAAGCCTTGGTTGACTACTTTTTCACTACCATCAACCCACTTGCCTTTATCTTTTCCAGAACCGTTGTCATAGTCAGCATCCCAGACCTGAACATATAGTTGCTTACCGTCTTCATCTTTAGCGTCTTCGTCTTCTAAACGTTTGGCAGTATTTGTATATTGTTGTGTCGGAACGCCATCCACAAGAGCTATATCGCCTTGCGTAACGAAATAATATTTCCTGTCTTTTTGTTCGCCTTGAACAATGTCTTTAACACCTTCAGCGGTTTTAAAGTCTGCATTAGCTGTCCCACCTGCAAAAGAAGTATTAGGAAATAATTGTTTGATGTTTCCTGTTGCGGTAATTGCACCGTCTTTTACTATTGCATACATTTGTTACCTCGCATTGGCATATTTGAATGGAAATTCGGCAAAGGCCATATAAAATACAGTTTGGCTACTTGTATTAAGGTCATTATCTGCTCTGAGCTTAAAGCCGTTTGATAAGAAATCAACACCGTTACTGCCAGAGGTATAATCAGCAGCCGTGTCGTTTGGAAAAAGAATAAGAGTGTTTAAGTTTAATGGATCTCTTCCAGTATCGTGAACCCACCACCAAGCTGAACCAGACTGATTTTTAAAAAGCACATAAGAAGGCGTAAAACCACAATTCACATAAACTCCATTTGTGTTTGAATTTCCAACATAGCTCCCAAACTTACTAAAGCCTACAACTTCTGCAAAAGCATACGCCATCATTCCGTGACCATCATTCCATGTCCAGTTGGATATGGTTGAAGAAGTTGCCCACCCATAAGCACCAGCAGAAGTTAGTGCGGAGCCAGCAGTATTCATCGCCAAATAATCTTGACTTCCATCAATAGCATCGGTTAAAACGTACCAGCCGTGCCCTCCATTATCTATTTTTTTATACCACACTACTGAGGGCTTTACTCCTAAACCATGAGCTACAGTGTCCGCATTACTTCCATTAGCTGTCCACTTTATAATAGAGACTCCAGCAGTTGGATTTGCAGAAACTGTAGCATTTATATCACCACTATTATTTGCACTTCCAGAGCCACCAGCTTTCCAACTCCAAGCTACATACGTTTCAGTGTTAACATTAAATTGATTGCCGCTATCTGCACCTATTGTAAAACCGTCAGAATTAAAAGAAGTAATACCGTCTGCTGCTGTATATTCTGCGTCCGTATTGTTTACGTCTAACTGTTTTGTTGAACCTCTAACTGCATCTTGAACACGGTGGTCATCAGTGGTACTTCTAGTTTTTATCCAAAGTATATCGGGCTGATGATCCATACCTGTTACGGATCGTGTGCTTCCAGTTCCTGTATATGTAGCAATATCAAAATGCTCTGTAGGTTTTTTAATCGTTGGCGTAGGTAGGTTTGATGTAGAAAGCGCAAGGTGATTGTTTGGGGGTGTATGTGTAAATGGTTTTTGTCCAAAGTTAACTTCAAAAGCTGATGCGTACTGACCACTGCCATCACTAAAAACTGGTTCAAACTGACCTGACAAACCAGAAGCTACTTGTAACTGAGAACTGCCATTTTTATACATGGTTAGAGTCCCAGCATCTAAATCCAAAGCTATTCCAACAACATCATTAGCTACAAACGATTGACCAACACTGCTGTTACTGCCATTGACATCTTTCCAGCCATTACCTCCATAAGCGTACCACAAATAAGTACCTGCATAATTTCCTAGATAACTATTTACGGTAGTCTGATAACTGCCTAGATTGCCTACCCCTATTCCCAAGCCGCCTGTCAAACTTGTTGGAGTGCATTCCCAATACCATTTCCCAGATGAAGGAGTGCTTATTGTTCCAACAGCGATACGATTAGTATTTGTACCTGTTGTGGCTTTTAAATTGCCTTGTGAAAAAATAGAGCCGCCAGTAGCTACACCATTCAGTGTGCAATAATTGTTGGTAGGCGAATCCAACATGATATCGTTAACAGTAAGATTATCTGCTTGGTAGTGATTGTCTTGACCGCTTTGGTCTTGATACCAATCATAGGTAAACGGAGACATTTGTTGCGTATAAGTTTGTACAGCAGTTACACTAAGTGATTTACTTGTTCCGCTATTATCTGTTGTTACGTTTTGATCCTGACAGCATAACAGTACGGTATTCGTAACCGCAGTTAAAGGCGTTGTTGAAGGAGTAAAGTTACTTGTGTATACCGCAGTTCCTTTTACAACCCTAGCGTTAGAAATCCAGCCTTGCCAATGACCAGCACTATATATGCCTAATTTTCCAACCCCAAACACATCACCTACGTTATTAACTGCTATAGAAGATGTAACCGTTGATATGGCAGTACCGTCTAAAAATAATTTCCATGTGCTTGAGTTTCTACTAACCGCAAGGTGATACCATTTATTATCTGCTATTGTATGCGAAGCACTGGTAAGAGTTAGATAATTATTAGTATTCGAAGCGTCTATAACATAGCAATATGGTTGATTGTTTGAGCCTACAAGTAAATAAGCGCCAGTAGCTGCATTAGCACCGTTAGCTGCATCACACTGTCCCATAATATAACCAGCGTTACCTTGATCTTCGTGCCGATAGATCCATGCTTCCATTGTAAAATCACCAGAACCAAAGTCCCAATCTGTACTGTCTGCTACTGATATTCCTGTGCTAGTATGCCCAGTAAAGTAAGGACTGTATCTATCGTTCTTTTTAAATGGCAGGTAAAAGCCATTAGTGCCGTAAGTTAAGCCTGACGGCTTCTTAGGAATCCATGCGCCTGAATCTGAATCCGTTTCTCCAAAAGAACTTGGAGTTAACGCTGTTCCATCAACAAAATTAAACTCTGCAAGATAACCATCCATATGGTAATTGCTTGAGGTAGCATACATATCCCCTACACGGTGTTGAATTGTAGAATTTATACCTAACTCTTCATTCTGGTCTGGGTTGTTTGTTGTTGCAAAAGAAGTTTCTTGTACGCCATTCACATACAGCTTTACTCTGTCATTTGCTGTTGATTGGGTTGTATCAAACACAATTAACAGGTGCATCCAAGCACTAACATCACGAAACAATCTATTTGTTACTCTATAGTTTTGATTCCATCCACCTATACGCAAATCATTATTATACATTTGAACTGTTGTCCAAGTTGCGTCAGTTGTTGATGAGTTATCCCAACTTCCAAAAATAGCTTGAGATTCATTTCCTGTACTGGGATTGGTTCGTTTTATCCAAACACTAATTGAATATGTTCTTCTGTTACTTGCAGAACTAGGTGTCCTATATAAAGCAGTAGTATCTCCTCGATCAAACATCAAAGACTGCTCTATTTCGTAGGCTTTGCCACCCGATGCAGATAATAACTTGTGTGCAGTTCTGCTCATTTAAGCGAGTGCCTGTCCAGCGGTAAATCCATACCAGATTGTTCCACCGTCTGATGTGGCAAACACAAAGAAATCATCATCTCCGTTTCCTGTTGAAATTGTTGGAGCTGTTGCTGCTGCCCAATCTACTGAATTAGGCCATGTGACTGTCCTTGCGCTAGAATCCTGTATAAGATGAAGAATAAAAGAATAGCCTGTGCCGCTTGCTGGAGGATTAGAGAATGTGAATGTAGTATTCTCTGTTAGTGTATGTTTGAAATAGTTGCCCGACTCACATGCAATAGTTGTTGCGTTGGATGAGCTTGTAGGAGCTACATAGGTATCGTTATAAGATACTGCTCTGAATTCCTGGCTAACTAATACATCACCATTAGCATCGGCTGTGACAGCTTTAGATGCTGCACTTGTTCCTAGTGTTGTAATGTCAAGATAGTTTAGTTCAGCCGTAGTAGCTGTAACACCATCTAATAAATTTAATTCAGTGGCAGTAGATGTAACGCCATCAAGTATGTTGAGTTCTGCTGCAGTAGATGTTACACCGTCTAATATATTAAGTTCTGCTGCCGTTGCAGTAATAGCAACCCCGCCTAATGTAAGAGTTCCACCAACTTTAATACCACTTCCAGTTAGATCAAGGTTATCCCCTGAAGGAAGTTCTTTTAGATTATTATTGGTTGCGTCTACTATTAATGGAAATCTATCCGCCATGTTATGTTACTCCTACGTTAGTTGTGCCAGAACGAGTCGTTATCTCCAGGTACCCGCCTGATACTTCAACTTGTAATGTTCCACTTCTAGCAACAACAAAAAGAGTTGATGCAGTATTTGGTTGTTCTCCGATAAAAGGCATCTATCCCTCCAGCACTTTGATGCGAGCTTCTAGCTCTTTTACTGCATTGATTAGTATTGGAACTATACAACTGTATTGAAGACCTAAAAGACTACTATCTGCATTAGAAGATACAAGTAACTCATTATCTAATGAAGTGGCAAAATTATCTGCTTTTTCAATTTCTAAAACTTCTTGGGCTATAAGACCCAAGTGTACTTTACTCTTTTTCTTTGAGCCGTCACGAGTCACTTTGGTAAGATCTTCTTCGCCTTCTTCAAGATAGTTAGAACGATGATCCCACTTATAAGTAACTGGACGCATTTTCTTTATCCACGACAAACCATGTGTAAAATTAGTAATATCTGCTTTATCTCTTTCATCAGACATATTACTGTATGCTACTGCGCCTTTTATTGCAGCTATACTATTATCACCTAGGCATAACTGATTATTTTCTGATGTTATATTTCCTGTAGGTGATGCGGCTCGTCCCGCATTAGCTCCTATGAAACAATTATTATCCCCTGTAAGTAATCCGTACCCCGAATTGGTTCCTATAAGAGTATTTGTGTGTCCTGTCGTTAGGGCGTAACCCGCGTAAGCACCGTGGATTGCGTTGTTATATCCGGTTGTAACGGAATATCCAGCTTGGACTCCAAATGCAGAGTTATAAGTACCTGTGTGTCCAGCTGAGGAGTACATAGCACCATATCCACAAGCAGTGTTAAGATACCCTGTCGTGTTTCCATACATTGCGTAATTGCCGATAGCGGTATTTGAGTGCCCAGTATTAGTTTCATACAAAGTCTGCTGGCCTACTGCCACATTATGATTAGCAGTGGTTAAATCATACAAAGATTGATATCCAATGCCTGTTGTATAATTTGCTTCGGTCGCAGCATAACCAGCATACATGCCTATGAAATTGTTAGCGGCTCCTATAGTTAAACTTTGACCAGCACCCATACCAAAAAGACAATTATAGCCTCCAGTAGTTACAGTAAACCCCGCACCATAACCTACTGCTGTGTTGTAACTTGCAGATGTTTGTGCTGGTAAAGCTTTCATTCCTACAGCCGTGTTGTACAGGCCGCCTTCGTTTTCTTTTAATGTGTCAGTTCCAACACCAAGATTCCACTGTCCAGATAAGCTGCCATCTACTAATGAAGTTAATCCAATAGCCAGATTATTACTGCCAGGAGTTTTAATTGTACCAGCAGCCATGTTTCCTACGGTTATAGTGTTATCTGCTATTAGTGCGCTTGTTACCGCATCATCTGCTATAGAAGCAGTAACCACTGCGTCATCTGCTATAGAAGCAGTAACCACTGCGTCATCAGCAATCTTGGCAGAAGTAATAGCGTCATCAGCTATCTTAGCTGTAGTTACTGCATCATCTTGTATTTCAGAAACTGTAATTGAGTTTGCGGCAAGGTCTGCAGCAACAATAACATCTACTCCAATTTTAGCAGAAGTTATTGCGTTGTCTGCTATAAGAGCAGTAGTAATTGCGTCATCTGCTATAGCAGCAGTAACCACTGCGTCATCAGCAATCTTGGCAGAAGTAACTGAATCGCTTGCTAACTTAGCAGATGTAATACTTGCGTCATGTACGATAGCATTCATAGTTGGAGCAGAGGACGCGATGATGTAATCAATAACATCATTGCTTGTTAATGCGCTTGCAAAAACTATAGTTGATCCAGAAACTGTATAAGCATTTATAGGTGCTTGCGTTACTCCGTTCAAAGATACTATTAAAGACTGTGCGCTTACTGGACTATAAGCAACTGAATCTTTAAGAAGGTTATATGTCGCTGTCGCTGAACAAGTTATTGCATCCAGCAAAATATTGTTCTTACCTTCGGATGGTGATTTTCCTATAAAGGGCATTAGTCTGCGTCCTCAATCGTAAGCGTTCCAGCGTCTACTTGTTTTAAAATTTCTGCGTAGTGCCTATTATCAGCATGAACAGGAACAGACAACTTCTCACCATCAATAACAGCTTCAACTCCTGCTTGGTCAGATAGCACCGCATCTCCTGCGTAAACTTTTTCCCATTTTGCTGAAGTGATATTCATTTAAAGCTCCGCATCCCACTGAATTCGGTCATCAGTACTGTTCATGTTCCAATATGCTCCAGAACTTGCAGTTGTGCCTGTCATGCCTAAACCACACTGTGTCCGTGTGCGATAACCTGTACAATTTAAAGTGCCTCCATTACTTGATCCCAAAGTTCCTGTTACTGAAAATGTAGGTATTGCCCTCATCTCTTGAGGATAGACTACGGGGAAGAAAGGATTCCACCCAGAAAATCGTGACGAACTCCACTGGATTACAAATCCATAGTTGTTTGAGTAATCAGGGCCGTCATCCCCTCGAATAACCCAGTAGTATCGTTGGCATTTTTGTAATTCTTCTGTATAAGTAGGCATCTCGTATGCTGTGCAAGCTGCTGCTGCTTCTAGTTTTACACCTGTAAGGTACCAAGTAGCATTTGCAGTATCCGATAAGTTTACTTGCGAAGGTGCTAGTGTACTTGATGCCGCAGTACCCCAAGCCGTACCTGCAGCACCACTAGTATAATCTGTACCCGAAGAAAACCAAAAATACAGACTCATACCACTTGCAGTACTATTGGCAATTGCTCCGGTTGTATCCGCTGGAAATATTACTGTCTTATACTCCCAAGTATCTGCGGAACTTATGGTATAGTTCTTACTAATATATCTAGCATTAGTATTATCTCTTAATCTAGTAGCATAAGTTCCAGTCTTACTAGAGCGTACCCAAAAACTCAAAGCAAATGCTATAGCATTACTGGTACCTTTTTTAAAGACTTGAACATCTCGACCTTCAAATTTATAAGTAAGGTGTCCATAACTATTTGCATCTAAACTTGCATCAGCAGTAGTACATTTTACTTCTAGTGAACTTGAGAAGCCTTCTGGAACTACACTAGTACTTTTTGTAACAGAATATGTGCCTACATTTCTTAACTCACTCATCCACCTATCCACTTCACCATATGCAGAATTAGTACCACTGTGTGATAAAGTAGGTTTCTGTGCGACCTGCATAGAACCATTTATAACTAAATTAGGGTTTGCACCTGTTACTGTAGTCTTTGCAGTAGTTACCGCATCGTCTGCTATTGCTGCTGTGACTACTGCGTTATCAGCTATTGCTGCGGCAACGACTGCATCATCAGCAATCTTGGCAGAAGTTACAGCATCATCAGCTAGTTTTGCCGCAGTAATAGAACCATCAGCAATATCAGCGGCAACAACCGTATCGGCAGGAATAGCTAAAGAATTTAGTTTAGTAATCGCCATTAGGTAATTTCCATAATACCGAGAATCGCGTCGAGAGATGATGCAGTTCCTGATTTCACTCTAAGTATGTCTGTTGTTTCAAGTACATATTTCTGACCACTTAAAACTTCAAGAGTACTTCTGGCAGGGATACTTACTGTATCAAGAACTTGAAAGTCATTATTTGAATCCGAAGTATCTTGTATCTGAACAGTCACATCCACCGCATTAGCCGTCTTATTACACAACGCCAAACCCAAAATTATAGTGGTTGTACTACTTGGCGCAGTGTACAAATCAACATAACTCGAATGAGATACATTCGCCGCAAACGCATTTTTAAAAGTATTTGCCATTTATTTCTCCTAGCCTAATGCTAGTGCTAATGATGTTGCTGTTGAATCTGCATCACTAATTACTTCGTTTACTAATGCAGCAGTAATACGTAACTCTACTTTATCTCCAGAACTGAAAGACCGTGCCGAAGTCCCATCTTGCGCTCTAACAACTGTCAACGTATTACCACTACGTGCCGTGACCTTGACTACCTCTGTATTTGTATCATCGTCAAAGGTCACATAAGTAATATCTCCAGTACCCAAGGCAGGAAAAACTGAACCATCAGCCACACCAATTGATGTGACTGAGTTGTTTATCCCAGCGGATAAAGTAGTAGACGCGTTGTTAGTGAACTTAATAGCCATTAAGAAGCCGTCAAAACCCAGGTTACTGTAATACTGTCATTTGCACCCTTATTAATGGTGCTGACCACAGTCCTACAAAGTAGTGTTCCACCAGAACTTGCATTTAGAAGACCGAATTCAACAACGGCTCCTGTTGCAGTTCCGGCAGCTAACGTCGCTACTGCGGTAAAAGTATTTGTGCTATGAGTTAATGACGTTAAAGCTGATCGCCCTAACTCATTCCCAAGCGCAGTATTACCAGCAGCTGCAGCTGTATTGTCACTACCAGCCGCTAGATGCGTAGGGGCTGCATCGTTAGCATCTACCATGCGCGAAGCAATAAGTGCTTTTCCAGCAGTCGTGATTAAGTTAGGACCGTCATACACAATATCGTCATTAAGACGCACAATGACATGTCCTGTTGGGTTAAATGATTCTATAAACATTACTTACACCTCATTGATTAAATTGTGCGGCATTAAATACCGGCCTATTAAATTGAGAAGAAACCCCAATAATTAACTGAGCAGAAATGCTTTCAGATACAGCAAAGGAATCTGAAGCAGAACTACCAAAACCTATAGCGGTTGAAATATTATCCGAAAGCGAGAACGCATCTGAAGCATTTACTGGTGTTAATAAGCCAGCAGTAATGCTATCT
>Ga0315327_10000872_pt1 | contig 15376 bp, 8 predicted proteins | sample M110032315metaG_FD_203460 | JGI IMG/M metagenome (GOLD analysis project Ga0315327, IMG submission 203460) | Ammonia-oxidizing marine archaeal communities from Monterey Bay, California, United States - M1 100m 32315 | ecosystem: Environmental > Aquatic > Marine > Coastal | place: USA: California... | reverse complement strand
CTTCCCACCTGCGAGATAGCCGCTGAAAAGTTGAACCCCGTCCCCGCCCACTGCGTAGACCTTGTCGCCATAGACCACCAACCCCTGGGGGCCGCGTCCTCCGAGTCCTTCCGCGATGACCTCCGACTGATCATAAACCTGGTCTCCATCGGTGTCAGCCAGGCGTCGCAGATTCTGCCCATCCCCGATCAACAACCGTCCCTGACCATCGAAGACCAGGTCGTAGGATCCCCCGGTGAGGTTGGGCTCGGCCACTTTGTAGATGTGACATCCCCTGAAGAGTGAGAACTGGTCGTCGAGGAGGGTGGGAGCTCCCATGACGGGCAGCGCCATGAGAACAGCGAGAGAAGCAGAGAGTCTCATGGGACGAAACAAGCAGGCAGATCCCACGTTGGCCAGCCCGGGTTAGGTCACTCAGTCGGCCGGTTATTGCCGGGAAATCGTTTTTCATGGTCGGGCTGGATGGTGGCCCGGGCGGCGGGGTTGGTGGGGCACAGGAAATCGGCTGCGGTCAGCTAGCCTTCTGAAGGGATCCATGGGAAGGAGTCCATGGGCCTCTCAATTCCCGGGTGCTGCCTTCTGTTTTCGCAGTCGACCCCATCCCCTCTCCGCTTCAGGGTCCATGGATGCCGGGAACGAATCGACGACAGTTTCTCAAGGCCGGGGCAGCCTGTTCCGGGGTGATGGCTGCAGGAGTGGCAGCCTCTCCCGGCGCCGAAGCTCAATCCGCCCCCGGCGGCTACGACTACCGCAGGCCGTCCTTCCCCGGGGGAAGTCGCCTCCTCTTCATCGGGGACTCCATCACCGACATGAAGTGGGGCCGTAACGAGAAGGATCGCAACCATTACCTCGGGCACAGCTACGTCTACCTCATCGCCGCCCGGCTCGGGGTGGATCTGCCGAAAGCGGGGTTGGAGTTCTTCAACCGCGGGATCAGTGGCAACCGGATGCGGGATCTTAAAGCCCGGTGGCAGAAGGACGTCATTGAGATGAAGCCCGACCTGCTCAGTGTCCTTGTCGGGGTCAATGACCGGGTGGTGGACCAGAAGAGAAAATTTGAGGCCGACCAGTGGGAGGCGGACTACCGCGAAGTGCTGAAGCGGAGCCGCGAGGCCAATCCGGGTCTGCGGATCGTGCTGATTGACCCCTTCGTCCTGCAGTCGGGATGGTGGATGACCAAGGGGGGGCAATGGGAGATCAGCCGGGCCCAGATCGACCGGATGGGTGCCACCGTGACCCGGTTGGCAAAGGAATTCGGGGCGGTGCAGGTCAGGATGCAGGACGTCTTCGATGCCGCGGCCAAGGCAGTGAGTGCCGGGCAGTGGATCTGGGACGGGGTGCATCCCCTGCCCCAGGGACACGAGTTGATCGCCCGCCAGTGGTTGGAAGAGGTGAGCGGACGCTGGAAGGCGGGTTAGGGGCGGAGGCGTTGCCCCGGGGGATTGCTCAGAGTTCCACCCTTTCGCCTTGTTCCGCAACGTGGTGGCCGGCCTTTTCGATGGCTTTGGTCGCCTCGCTCTCCGGGTCGAGGGCGGGGTTGGTGTGGTTGAGATGGAGGAAGCGCACCTTGCTGCGTTCGGTGGGGTCGAGGCTGGCAAAACGCTTCATGCTCTCGGCAATGAAAGGGTGGGGGATCCTGGACATGTCGCGGCCGGGGAGTTCCCCGTCCGCGAAGAAGGTGCCATCGAGGTAGGCGACATCAACGGTCTGGAGGACCTCGGCGATGTCGGTTTCCCAGCGCGTCCACTTGTCGATGTCCGGGAGGTAGAGGATGGAACGCGAGGGTCCGGTCACGCGGAAGCCCACCGTCTCGGAATACTCATCGCGGTGGGGAACGAGCAGGGGGGTGAGGCTGAGGCGCTCATTGAGCCTGACGGTCTCCCCGGCGGCGAGATTCCGCAGGGTGATGTTCCTGAGTTCGACCAGCTGGTCCCAGGGTCCGTTGGTCTCAAGAAACTTCCTCATGCGGGGCATGGTGTAGACGGGAACGCCCTGCGTGCCCATTACCTCGCGGCCGAGGTAAAGCAACCCGGTGTAATGTCCGATGTGGGCGTGGGTGGGGAATATGCCATCGATTCCCGGGAAGGTTTCCGGGGGAGCGAGGCGGTTGAGTTCGCGCAGTTGGGCGGGAAAGTCCGGAGAGCAATCGAGGAACCAGCGCTCCCGGGTCCGGGGGTCGACAATAGCGACTGTCACCGCATGGCGGCGTTCCCCGGGGTCGGCCCACGCGTCGGCACAACACTCCTTCCGGCATCCGGCCTGCGGATAGCCGGCGTCCTGAGCGATTCCCAGGACCACGAGGAAGGGCGCCTCCCCGGGAGTGGCTTCTTCTTCATTCACCGCCCCGGAACGAAACATCGGAAGGAGGGCTGTTGCCAAGAAGAGAATCGAAACAAGGACAGGGAGGTGCAATCGTGCCCGGCACATGTCCCGATCCTATCGGGTGCCGGTGGTTCGGAAAGGGAGAACCGCTTGCGAGGGGAGAGGGTTTTCCCACAAGGACTAGAGGCTCTCCACCACGATGTCCTGTGAAACGGTCAGGCCGGTTTCGGAGTCGGTGAGGGTGATCTCATGCCGCCCGGGAACGAGGCAGGCAGTGTTTCCATCAATGGAGAGGGTAGGGCTGGACCAGTGGGCACCCCGGGGGAGGTTGCTGAGGAGTTGAAGGCGTCGCCCTCCACTCGGGAGTTCCGGGTCGAGGAGGTAGGAGGCGGTGGCCATGGGTGAAATGATGCGTGGAGAGAGATCGAGCGGTCGCTCCGCGGCCAGCACGAGGTCGTCACGGCGGTGATTGTCGGCACTGAAAAACCACTCACGGTAGCGTTGGTCGATGAGGGCGCGACCGTCTCGATCATAGTCGGTCCTGCTCACGGGATCGGGAAGGCGCCGGGTGAGGGAGAGTTCGGGGGTGGCGAAGGGTTGCCCGGGCAGGGGGGGGGAGAGGTAGCGATGACCGTTACGACTGTCGATGGTGATCCCGGTGATGCCGGCTGGTTGTTGGAGCCACCGGGGATCGCGTTTTTCGTGGAGGGTGAGCATGGTGCGCTTGAAGATGGGCCCGGCCCCGCTCACTCCCGAGACGCCGCGCAGGGGCGTGTTGTCGAAGTTTCCCACCCACACCCCGACGGTGAGATCCCCGGTGAAACCCACACACCAGTTGTCGCGGAAATCGGATGAGGTGCCGGTCTTGACCGCAGCCCTGAAGGGAAGGCGGAGGGCGGACTGGGCGCCGAAGGCCGGGGAGCGCGCGGCATTGTCGCTGAGGATGTCAGCAATGAGGTAGGAGGCCTGGGGTGTAGCGATGCGGGAACCCGAATCGGGGACGGGAGAGTGATCAGGATCGAAGGTCAGGGTGGCGGGTTTGAAGGTGCCGAGACGGGCAAGGGTGGCGTAGGCGTTGGTCAGTTCGAGGAGCCTGACTTCGGCATTTCCGATGGTGAGGCCGAGACCATATTCGGCGGCAGGCTTGTCGAGGGTGCGAATACCGGCCCGGACGAGAAGATCATGCAGGGGGGCCGGTCCCCCGATATCGTTCAGGGTGCGCATGGCGGCGACGTTGAGAGAATTGGCGAGGGCGTAACGGATCGTGACAGGTCCGTAGTGTTTGTGGTCGTAGTTGACCGGCAGGTCGAGGCCCTCCTCGGTGCGGTAGGGGGTGGGAATATCCGCAATGATACTGCCGGGGGAGAGGCCGCGCCGCTCGAAGGCGAGGAGGTAGGTGAAGGGCTTGAGGGTGGATCCTGCGGAGCGGGGAGAGCGGGTCCCGTCGATCTGGCCTCCCCGCGGATTGTGGAAATCTCCCGAGCCGACCAGGGAGAGAACCTCGCCGGAGACATTATCAATCACGACCACGGCAGCGTGGTGCGCGTTGGATTCCCGGAGCCGGGCCAGTTCCTCCCGCACGATTCCGGTGATCCTGCCCTGCAGGTTGGCATCGAGGGTGGTGCGGATCGACTGGTGTCGGTCGCGCAGGGAAGAGGCCACGTGGGGGGCCAGTTTCTCGTGCGGTGTGCGGCGGAGGGTGAGGGGTTCCCGCCTGGCGATTTCGATCTGCCGGGGATCGTAGTCCCGTTCCTCCGCAAGGCGGTCGAGAATCCAGTTGCGGCGTTGCAGGGCGGAGTTCGCATTCAGGATGGGATTGTGCAGGCTGGGAGACTGGGGAAGACCGGCGAGGAGGGCGCACTCGGCAAGGGAGAGGTCGCCGAGTGGTTTGCCGAAGTAGAATCGGGCCGCCTCCCGGCATCCCTGGCGATGGTTGCCGTAATCAAGCCGGTTGAAGTAGGCGGTGAGGATTTCCTGCTTGGACCAGCGGTATTCAAGATGGCGGGCGGTCAGGCTTTCGCGGATCTTGGTGAGAATGTTGCGCTCGGTTGGGGGGGAACTGATCTTCACCAGCTGCTGGGTGATGGTGGAGGCTCCCGAAATAATCCGGCGATTGTGAAGGAGATCGCGCGTGGCCCGTGCGGTGGCAAGGTAGTCCATGCCGTCGTGGCTGAAGAAGCGCTTGTCCTCCGCGACCAGGGTGGCGTCGAGAAGGGCGGACGGGATGTCTTCCGGGGAGACCGGTTGATGACGGAAGAAGTCTGCGCGCGGGGCATCATCGAGCACCACCCCGCGGCGGTCGAGGATCCGCGGGGAGCGTTCCGGATCCGACTCCAGGGAGGTTGGGAGTTCGAAGCCGAGGGGAAGGAGGCCCCAGGCAATCAGTCCCAGGGAGGCCGCCAGAAAGCCGTGGCGTCCTTTTCTTCCGGTCTGCCGGATCCCTGCCCATGACGTGGCGCAGGGTGGGCAGGGGCGGGACCATGGAAGAAAAACTATCATGACGACAATCGTCCGCAGGTTAACGGGTGGCGGTGTGGAGCGGGTTGGGGGTGGTGAACTTGTGACTTGCCGAGAGGGCGAAGAATTCCGGTTCGTACATGGCCTCCACCTTGGCGGGCGGAGCGACCACGGAGCCCGCGGAGGTCACGCGGGCATGGTAGGAGACGGTGTAGCTTCCGGAGCGCGGGAGGGAGTTGATAAAGAAGAGGACGCGATCGTCGCGAAGTTCCTCATGCGAAACCGCCCAGTCGTTCTTCTTCTTCAGACGACCGGTCTGGCTGGCGAAGGTAGTGTTGACGGCCTCAAAAATGGAGGGAAGGGGATCATCGATGACGAGGTAGACGGTCTCGTCGCGGGGCATGGTGACCTGGAGTTCCACGCGCACAAGGTCTCCCACCGCGGGCTGGTCAAGTCGTTCTTTCCTGCCATCGGGGAGCACGCGGTGGTAGCGGCGCAGGATCTGCAGGCCGTTGCTGGAGACGGCCTGCTGTGGGGCAAGGGCGGGCTTGGAAGCAAGAGAGACCCGTGCGAAACCTCCTGTGGAAGTCGTTGCCCGGGCCTTGAAGCCTTCATGCAGGGGGACGCGCAGGACCCTGGAGGGAGACTTGTCATCGAGGGTGAACTGCTGGCGGCCTTCATCGGTTTCTAGGGTGATGACCGGGGGCGCACTCAGGGTTTCCACCCGGCGGGCATACTCGCCCAGGGCGAAAACGGTCCAGGCATTGCTCCAGGTGTTCCCCCAGTGGCCCGAACGCCGTCCCCGGGACTTGATGATCCTGGAGATGGCTTCATCACAATCAGGGGACTCGGGGTCAATGTTGACGAGGGCGAGCAACCGGTGGGCTGCGGTTGGCTTGGAGCTCATGAAATGGCGATCGCCATTTCTGGGCTGCCCCTTCAGGGCGAGGATCTCCCGGGCCCGCCCGGCGGCGTTGTCAGCGCCTGACCTGGCCACCGCGAGGGCGAGGAAGTTGAGGGCAGTGGGGGTGAGGCGTTCCGGGTTCTCGAGGAGCTTGTTGTGGTAGGGCACCTGGGGCTTTCCGGCGAGTGCGAGGGTGAAGCAGCTCTGGCAGGCGGTCTCGATCTCCCACCAGTGTTGCGCCTCGCCGATTCCGCGGAGTTCATCGGCGAGGTATTGGCGCAGTCCTTTCAGGACGCTTTCCGGGACATTGGCGCCGGCCTCCCTGCAGAGGAGGAGGGCCATCCCTCCATAGGCGGAGGCCCAGAGTTTGGAGTGGTCGCTGCTGGCCCAGTAGCCAAAGCCGCCATCGTCGCATTGCATCGAGATGAGCCTGTCGGTCCCGGCCTGAATGTTGCGGCGGATCTCCTTCTCGGTCTTGTTCAGGAAGGCGGGGGCGACATTGCGCAGGTTGAGGGCGGCAATCCAGGGGATGGTGCTGGAGGTGGTTTGCTCCAGGCATCCATAGGGGTAGCGCAGGAGGAAATCGAGCGCCCCGCCGGCCTCGAGGAGGACAGAGCGTCCGAACTCCAGTTCGATTTCACCGCGACCCTCGAGCAGTTCCCTGGAGAGGCCATCCAGCATGTTGTATCCGGCGCTCGGTTCCTCGAACTTGATGAACCGGCTCTCTCTCAGCAGGGGCATGGGATACTCGATCGCAAAGTTGCTGGCCACCGCGTCGGAGAGTTCCCGGCGCAGCTTTTCATCGAGAGCGGCTCCGTCGAGGGAGCGCGGGGTGGCGGTCCACTGCCAGTCCGTCTGCCCGGTTTCACCAAAGGACAGGTCAAAGGTGACGGTGGCGTCGCTGTCGGCGGGGATGGTGATGGATTTGGTCTCCGTCTTCTCGCTGTGCTCGACGAATGCCGTGATACTTCCGATCTTGAGAGAAACATCCCAGGTTCCGGTGTAGGAGGTGGCGTTCTGCACGAGGACCTTGGGCTGCAGGCGGTCTCCCTGGTGGGCAAAGCGTGGAGTGGAGGGCTCCAGCATGAGGGGTTTTTTCACGGTGAACTCGGAGACCTCCCGGCCGAAGTGAGTCGATCCGTGGTGGGCCACTGCGATGACCCGGTAGCGGGTGAGGGTGTCCGGGGACGTGAACTGGACCTTGAAACGGCCCTCCTCGGTGGTCGCCAGGACGGGCATCCAGACCGCGCAAGGATTGAAGTCCTTGCGTAGCTCCGGCCCCTCCAGGCTGTCAAACTCGTCTGCGCCACCCCCTCCAATGAAGAACCCCTTGTTGAAGGTGTGGCGTTGCCCGGGATCCTCGGAGAGGATCTTTCCGAGGGAGGTGCCTGCTTCGGTGCGAAGACTGCGGGGTGCGTAGAAGTGTCCGACGGGATCGGGATTGGTGTAACCGGCCACCGCGAGAGTTCCTTCGTCTTCGGCATAAACCGTGATTTCGGCCCCACTGACGGGTTTGCCCGCATGGTCACGGACCAGTCCTTCGATGGTGACCTCTTCGCCGGGGCGGTGGTAGTCGCCCGGAATCCTGAGAGCGATCTGCAGGCGCTCCTTCACGACCTCGACGGCGAGTTCGCAGTAGCCGAGGCGCAGGATGGGCTCCTTGTGTTCGCGCAGGTTGTCCTGCGATCCCTTGATCACCAGGACCGACACAAACGTGTTGGGTGCGTCCTCGTCAGTGAGGGGAATTTCCACCACCGGGTTTTCAGCAGTGAGTTTTTTCAGCATATGGCGATGCACCCCTTCACGTTCAAGGGTTACCAGGGCAGTTCCCTCGATGGGCGACTGCACGAGGATGCGTGCGGTTTCACCCGGGCGGTAGCGCTTCTTCTCGGGGACCAGTTTGATGAGCATTCCGTTCTCGTAGGACCAGGGGTATTCCTTGGAGCCGTAGACACGCTGGGTGACGGCGGTGCGGATGGGGCGCCCCCTGCGGTCGCTTCCGGACAGGGTGAGGATGTAGTTCCCCGCGTGCTCGGGTTTGAAGGGCAGGGCAGAGCCGCCGCGGGCAGCCTCTCCGGGGTGGATCCGGAAGGGCTGGTTCCCGATCACGGTTTCGATCCTCTTTTCGTTGCGCACCGCGATCGTTCCGCTTGCGGTCCTGGTCTTGATCTGCTCGTGGATTTCACGCTCGACCCTGAAAGTGAATTCAACCGGATCACCGGTGAGCGGTTTGCCGTCGGCGCTCACGGCCACGGCATGCAGCCCGATCTCGTCGCCCACCCGCACCAGCTTGTCGAGGCGGGAAAGGCCCACGTAGTAATCCGAGCTGTGCACGGTGGTGGAGGCTTTGGCGGAGAGGGTCTGATTGCGTTGATCGCGTATTTCACTCGTCACGCTCACCGTGCGGGGGGAGGGAAAATCGATCTCCGCGAGGTCGAAGGTGAGGTTCGCGAAACCATCCTGGTCAAGGGTGGTGGTTCCATTCCTCGTGCCGAAGGACCGGCGATAGGATCCTTCACCGTAGCCGAAGTAGTGAGACCAGTAGTAGGCGTCGTAGGAGCGGTGGTCACAGAAGAGGTAGTCGCGGAACCGGGCGGGGTAGAATCCCGCTTCCCGGCTGCGATAAAACCACTCCACGGCAGCTTCGGCGACCGGTTGTCCCTGGAAGTAGCTGGCCTTGAGTGCAAGGGTCACCTTGTCGTTGCTCCCGGAGTCCACGAATCCGGCCTTCGTCTCGAAGGCGTTGCGGCGGAACTCCTGCACCGCGATGTTGTGGACGAAACGGGCACTGTTGCGGTGAGCTCTCCTGGTGTGCCAGTTGTCCATCTCCTCGGCGGCCGCGATTTCATCGGGCCAGAGCAGTTCCAGCCGGAAATATCCCACGGTCCGGGCCGGCAGGGTGAAGCTGTGATCGAAGCTGCCCCTGTCGGAGAGCGTGATGTCCCGTTCCTTGAGGATGCGGCTGGATGAATCCCGGATCACGAGTTGGGCCCCTTTGCCGGTATCGAATATACTGCGGTTGTCTTTGATGCGGCGCACGATGCCCTTGAGATGGACCTGCTCGCCGGGACGATAGAGGGTGCGATCCGTGAAGAGGAGGGCCGTGCGCTTGTCGGGGAGTTGAGGGTCCCACTCGGTATTGATGGGGAAGCGCCACATGGAGACGGTGGGGATATTGCGGTCGAAATCGATGATCATGCTGTCCCGGCCAAGGGAGGCTCGCAGATGGCGCTGGGTCATGGTCCGGGGGAGGAGTGCCACTCCGGACTCGTTGGTCTGGGCGGATTGCAGGGCCCCGGCGTCCTCGCCGAAGACGTCGAGGGTCACGTTGGCGAGGGGTTGACCGGTGTTGCAGGAGTAGGCGTAGATGAAGGCGCTGTCCCCGTTGATCTTCCAGGCCAGGCCGATATCGGTGAGCTGCATGAAGACCTGGGTGAGCTTCTTCTTCCGGAACGGATCTTCCATTCCTTCCTTGGGTTCGGCTTCGATGGAGAGGAAGAGGAGGCCGTTCGCCGTGCCAGCCCCGAGGACTTCATCCCACTTGATCTCGATGGGGGCAGTGGTGTCGTGAGCGTTGGAGAGCGTGACGGTCTCGTCGTAGACCGCTTCGCCTGCCACCAGGGACCAGGGGATGGTATGTCGTTCCTTGATGCGCTCCTTATCGGGGCCATCTCCGCTGTAATGGCGGTAGCCCTGGAAAGCCCGCACCGCATCCTCCCCAGTCAGGCGCTTGGCCCGGATGCGGGCCTGCGCGATGTTGACGGTCTCGATCCTGTAGCTGCGGCTTCCGATGGCCAGCTGGGCGGCGGCGTAGCTGGGGGCGGCCAGGACGGGAGTGAGATGCCGGAAGCGGATCGCTTCACTCTTGGACTCGAGCATGGCCAATCCGTCAAAGGCGGTCATGCCGTGTTTGATGGTGACCTTCCATTTCGAGCGGTTGGGAAAGTCGCCCTTGATGGAGATCAGGCTGCGGCCGGCCTCCAGTTTCATGTTGGCGGGAATCGGATCGATCTGGATGAACCGGGCGAGATCAGAGACCTTGAGGTCCTCGGGGAGCTTCTTGGAGAGCCCGATGCTGATATAGGGTTTGGCATCGACACGGGTGACGGCCTGGATGGAGGCGATCTCGAACTTGGTCACCGAGCCGATCCAGCGCTCAATGGCTTTCACGGTGGATGCCCCGGTGGACTTGTTCGTGATTCCGCGTTCAAGCACCAGCTTCCAGCTTTCGCCCACGGGCAGGGGGTGGATCGGGGATACCGTGATGGCGACAGGAATTTTGGTTCCCGGGTCCAGGCTGGTGATATCCGGGGCCTTCCAGGACTGGAAACTTTGCTCCCAGGTGGGACCGAGGGCCCGGCTGTTCTTGACGTCCCGGTAGATGCCCTGGCGGACTGTGGCGGCCACGGTGTTGCCCTTCTTGTCGACGAAATGCAGTTTGCCGGTGACCGCGGCGGGATCGATGGCGTCGTTGAACCGCAGGAAGTAATCGGGCTGGCGGGTGTTGCCGTGCCAGTAGCCGGTCTGGTAGTGGAAGGGGGCGGTTCGGACGGTTTGGAGGCTGGTTTCCGGAATGACGGTTCCATCAAGGTGCTTGAAGCCGGAGGGCAGGGAGAATTGATAGGAGGTGGCGAGGGCCGGAATGCCCTTGCGCTCGAAGAGGGCCACGTTGGGTTCGATCCACTTCAAGTCGCCCGCCAGGGGAGGTTCAATCTTCAGCATCTCGTTGGGCCCGGTGGTGCCGACCTGGTCGTCAGCCACCATCGCCTTCTCGAAACTGAGCTTGAGGGTGGTGGTGGGAGTGAGGGTGGAGGTGCTGAGGTGGAGGGCCGGTTCCGCCGGAAGTGGAGCGGTGGTGAGGGTCAGCAGGGCGGAGAGAGGGAGCAGCTTCTTCATGTTGTTGCTGAGTTTTGTTCGATTTGAGCGAGCAATAACACCTCGCTGGTGCCAGGAGGAGATTGCTTTTCGCTTTCTACGGGGTAAGGGTTATGATCTAAATGCTACTTTTGTAGCGGACCAGTTGCGATCTTTTGTGTAGAAAATTGGCGACGGCCTCATGGTGGCGGGAAGGGTCTCTGAATCCGGCGCCGGGCAGGGGGGTGGACTGCGTGTGCAGATATTGTCGAAGAGCGGAAAATTGCGGGATTTTGCCCCCGGAGCGCCTCCGATTTTTTTTCAGTGTGATCGGGCATGATCACAGTAAAAGGGCAGCGCGACGGGGAATCCGTCGTTTTGCCAGATGACCCGCCTCTCTTTCCCCTTCCTGCTCGCATTGTGCTGCAGCCTGCCCCTCCTCGCTTCGGCCCAGGCGGGCAACCCCGGAAATTCCACCTTTGCTCACGGACCCGACTCAAAGCGCCAGGATAGCGTTCCGCGGGGGAAGGTGACCCGGCATGAGTGGAAGAGTGAAATCCTCCAAGGGACCCTGCGGCAGTGGTATTTATACGTGCCCGCCCAGTACGACCGGAGCCAGGAGGCCGCGGTGATGGTCTTCCAGGATGGACATGCCTATGTGGACGAGGCGGGCGATATTCGCGTTCCGATTGTCTTTGATAATCTGATCCACAGGGGCGAGATGCCGGTTACGATCGGGATTTTCCTCAATCCAGGACTCTTTACCGACAAGCTCGACGGACGGCAGGGCTGGAGAGCCCCCCCGGGCGTGAAAAGAAACCGCAGCGTGGAATACGACTCGCTGAGCGCCGACTACGTGACCTTTCTCGAGAAGGAGATCCTTGCGGAGGTGGGGAAATCCCACAGGCTCACCGGCGATCCAGTCATGCGGGCGATCTGCGGGATGAGTTCGGGTGGAATCTGTGCCTTTACGGCCGCCTGGGAACGTCCCGATCTCTTTCGCAAGGTGGTCAGCCATATCGGAAGTTTTACCAACATCCGGGGGGGGCACGTCTATCCGGCCCTTATCCGCAAGACGGAGAACAAACCGCTGCGTGTCTTCCTGCAGGATGGTTCCAACGACCTGGACAATGCCCACGGCAACTGGTGGTTGGGCAATCTGCAGATGGAGAAGGCTCTCCAGTTCAGGAAGTATGACCACAGGGCGGTCTGGGGCGAGGGCAGCCACAACGGAAAGCACGGAGGTGCGATCTTCCCCGACACCATGCGGTGGCTCTGGCGGGACTGGAAGGGGACGGAGTAGGGTTCTGTCAGGTCAGCGCGGTAGTTCCACTCTGGAGTTCGCCTTGAGGGCGTGCCTGGGGAGAGGATGCTTTTCGGTGAACACCTGCAGGGTCTGGTGGGACTCGAGGACGACTTTGGATTCGTCCATCTTTGTTCCGTCCGCGGTTTTCCACTTGCTACTCTTGAGGTTCAGGTGGCGGGCGAAGAAGTCGTACATGGGTTGTCGCTTGGATTCGCCATAGTCATGGCCCTCTTTGGCGAGGTGTGCATTTTCCACCAGGCTCTTCCGGCCGTAGAACCCGTAGATGCGCTGCACGAAAGGGAACTCGACCTCGGGAGTGTGGGCCGTCCAGTCGCCACCGCAGGAGATGAGCATCATGGGACGGGGGGCACAGAGGGCTGCGATCTCGGTGTTGTTGGTGATGTGATAGGGGCGCACGTGGATGGGTACCCCGCTCTCGCAGGCGCACCCACCGTAGAAGTGGGCGGAGACCATGACGCATGGGGCAGCCGCCGCGATGCGGTCATCGAGGGCGGTGAGCAGGAAGGTCTGGGTGCCACCGCCAGAGGCTCCGGTGACTCCGATCCGTTTGGGGTCGACCTTCGGAAGTGAGAGCATGAAGTCGACGGCCCGGATGCTGTTCCAGCACTGGAGGCGCAGGACCTGGTCCCCGTGATTGTGGTTCCAACCCTGCTTGCGGGAATCGGAATAGCCGACCATGTCATAGGAGAACACCGCCGCTCCCATGCGGGCGAGGGTGGCGCAGCGGTACTGCATTTCCGGCCGGAGACGGCCTTCCTTGGTGTAGTTCGGATCCCGGGCATGGCCGTGGGGACAGAGGATGGCGGCCATGCTCTCCGGCGGGTTGGCAGGGAGATAGAGATTTCCGCAGAGGAAGAGGCCGGGGGCAGTTTCAAGGGCCACGTTCTCGACCGTGTAGCCAGGGTGACTGCGCTTGGAGTGGCGGAGCGGATTGAGGGGCGTCCGGCGGGGGAGGGGATGCAGACCGGCCCCCTCCAGGATACCCTGGCGAACCGCGGCCCGGCGCTTTTTCCACGCCCCAAGATCAGGGATCTTCTTCGCGATCCGGTCCAGTTCGGCCTTCCCTTGGCCCGGCTTGAAATGGCCACCCCGACGGAGGGAGGGCTTGTTTTCCGAATAGGCGGGGTAGCAAAGGGCGGCAGCGCAGAAGAAGAGGGCGAGTAGGCGGGACATGTTGCCAGTCTGGATGCGAAAGGGCGGAGCGGAAGGGAAAAGGGGTGCTGCCAAAACGCCCCCTGGGAAACCGGATTACCGAGAGATCGCCCGATAATGGAGGGTTAGAATGGCAGCATGATCGCACTATTTCCGTACATAAAATTCTGGAAGTAATATGGTTATGACTAAAATGGGAAGATTCAGAGAAAACTCTTGCTGATGAGACTCATTCTCAATAGTAGTTGCCCAGGCTTTTGGGAGCGCCTCAACTGGCACCGCTCTTTGCGGGCAACCAATTCGACAAACTGAAAATGAGAACCACTAAGATCTGGCGGGCTTCTAGTCCTCTTCTCCTTGGCCTTGGAATCCTGGCAACTGTCGCACAAGTGACAGCGAAAGGGGAAGAGGCCATTGACGAAGCCTATAACAATGGCAGCACCAACTATGGTGGTAACAACTGGTTTGAGCGTACCACTTTGGGGGGCTACGGCGAGTTGCACCTCAACCTGAATAGCGACAAGGACAACGCGATCGACTTCCACCGCTGGGTACTTTTCGTCAACCATCGTTTCAACGACCGCATCACCCTCAACTCGGAATTGGAACTGGAGCACTCTCTTTCGGGAGATGGCAAGCCCGGGGAGGTGGAGCTGGAGCAGGCCTACATCGACATGGCCTTCGATGGCGGGATGCACCTGAAGGCCGGTCTCTTCCTCGTTCCCGTGGGAACCCTCAATGAGAGACACGAGCCGGACACCTTCTACGGGGTTGAGCGCAATCCGGTTGAGAAGAATATTATTCCGTCAACCTGGTGGGAGGCCGGTCTGGCCTTGTCCAAAAGCACCGAGGGCGGTCTCTCGTGGGACCTTGCAGTGCACTCCGGACTGAAGACGGATGCCTTCAGCATCCGCGGCGGACGTCAGAAGGTTGCCAAGGCAGTGGCCGAAGATGCCGCCGCTACGGCTCGTGTCACCTACAGTGGTATTTCCGGGGTTAATGTCTCCGCCTTCGCCAACTATCAGTCTGATATCACACAGGGTGGTGGGGCCGATGCCTCGGCTCTGCTTCTTGGAGCGACGGCCGATGTCCAGATGGGCGCGTTCCGTCTGCGCGGGCTGGTTGCAAGCTGGGATATTGATGGAGCCGCCGCAGCAGCAGCCGGCAAGGATGATCAGTGGGGATACTACATCGAGCCTTCCTACGGCTTCGATATCGGCAATGGCAAGATGGGGGTCTTTGCGCGCTATCATGAATGGGACACTGGTGGTGGTGAGATCGATTCGGTTTCAGTCGGGGTCAATTACTGGCCTGTCGATCATGTCGTCTTCAAGGGCGACTACACTGACGAGGACGGAAATGATTCCTTCAACCTTGGAATGGGTTACAGCTTTTAATTGTTGAGCACAGTGTGTTGCTACGCGTTTTAACACTCATAACCCTGGTCGCCGCCTCCCTTTCGGGGAAGGCGGCGACTACGGTGTACCAGAAACCCTCCGAATTCATCCGATCGGTGTGCGGGGGCAAGATCCCGACTACTAAGGCGTTTACCCTGACGGCTTCTCACCAGAGCCGGATCCGTCGTCTGATGGGCCATGAGTACCGGCCCTCCAAGGTCCGTTACTGGATGTCCGGAAGGCGCATGGTAATCATTCTGGAGGAGGTCGGGAAGACCCAGCCGATCACCACGGGATACGTGGTGAGTGGAGGAAAGATCGAGCAGGTGAGGCTATTGATCTACCGGGAGACGATCGGGGCTGAAGTCAGGCGGACCTCCTTTACCAACCAGTTCAAGGGAGGAACCCTTGGTTCGAACGGAAAACTCAGTAGCCGGATCAACAACATTGCAGGAGCGACGTTGTCGACCAGGGCCTTGACCGAAATGGGGAGGGTGGCCCTCTACCTGGACCAGGTTCGACCCAGGTGATTTGCGATGAGCGAGGAGCGGCCCAGGAAAAAGCGTCCGAAGAGGGGACTGCGTCGATGGCATCGCTCGATAGGCGCTGTTTTTGCTCTGCCTCTGCTCTGGCTCATGGTGTCCGGCCTGCTCCTGCAGCACCAGGACACCCTTGCTCTCGACCAGAAGATGGTGAAGTCCGCCTGGCTTCTGAAACTCTACGACCAGATTCCCGATGCCGATCCGGTAACGACCTCCGTCGGGCGCTTCATGGTCGCTGGCTGGGCTGGGATGCTTTTCGTGGACGACAGGATCCTGGAGGAGAGTGGCACCCTGATCGGGGCCGTGGCCCGGCCGGGCGAACTGGTGATTGCCACTACCGGGGAGCTGTTCGTCTACGATGCGCAGGGAGAGTATCTGGACAGGCTGGGCGAGGAGTCTCTTCCCGGCGTCCCTATCGAAA
>Ga0315327_10000869_pt1 | contig 15398 bp, 14 predicted proteins | sample M110032315metaG_FD_203460 | JGI IMG/M metagenome (GOLD analysis project Ga0315327, IMG submission 203460) | Ammonia-oxidizing marine archaeal communities from Monterey Bay, California, United States - M1 100m 32315 | ecosystem: Environmental > Aquatic > Marine > Coastal | place: USA: California... | reverse complement strand
GGCCGAGACATCATTCACTTGGAAATCGGTCAACCGGACTTCGGCACGTTCCCCGAAATCATCCAAGCCGGCAAAGACGCAATCGACGCAGGGTTCACCCGCTACAACCCACCCGAAGGTTATGCCGACCTTCGAGAAACCATCGCTCAATACAGCCAGCGACGGTCGATTCTAGCAGACCCCTCTCAAGTAGTAGTGGCTCCCGGAGCCAAACCCGTCCTCCTCTTTCCTATGCTTGCTCTCGTAGAACCCGGCGACGAGGTTCTCTATCCCGATCCCGGATTCCCTTCCTATCGTTCGACAATCGAACTCGCGGGCGGTACGCCCGTACCCGTGCCCTTAATTGAAGCGAATAGCTTTTCATTCGACCTCGGCGCACTCGCCGCCCGAATCTCTCCACGTACAAAACTGCTGATCCTCAATTCTCCTGCCAACCCTACCGGCGGCGTTATACCCAAAGCAGATCTCGAAACCATCGCCCGACTCGCCCAAAAACACGACTTCTGGGTTATGAGCGACGAAATCTACTCGCGCCTCGTTTACGATAATATCAAAGCCGAGTCGATTTACGCCATCGACGGAATGGCCGAGAGAACAATTGTCGTCGACGGATTTTCGAAATCCTACGCCATGACCGGTTGGCGACTCGGCTACGCAGTCATGCCGGAAAAACTAGTCCGCAAAGTCTCGCTCCTGATTACTCATGCAGTCGGCTGCACGGCCGGATTTACCCAAAAAGCAGGAGTCGCCGCAATCGAACAAGGCGACCGATACATCGCCGAAATAATAGAACGTTACCAACGCCGCCGCAATCGATTCATTCATGGTCTGAATCAGATCGACGGTCTTAATTGCCGACTGCCCGAAGGAGCCTTCTACGCATTCGTCAATACCTCCGCTCTCGGGATTCCCTCGGCGAAGCTCGCAGAACGCCTCCTTCAAGAAGCCGGAGTTGCCTGCGTTTCCGGAACCGATTTCGGAAAGAACGGCGAAGGCTTCGTTCGCTTCAGCTACGCGACCTCAAGCGGCCAGCTTCAAAGCGCCGTGGAACGCATCGCAGACTTCGTCAATAAACTCCTCCGCTAAGCTCCTTAAGGCTGAATATCCAAATCGATAATGATTTGATCGATTCATCGTTTTCCCGCATTTATCTAACGTGGTTGCAGTAGACCCCAATTCAGAACGCCAGAAACACTTTGCAATGCGACTTTCGCTCATCGTCGGCATTGGCATGTTCTTCCTCAAATTCTACGCATACGCCTTAACGCATTCCTCTGCGATTCTTAGCGATGCCACCGAATCTATCGTGCACGTACTCGCAGTCGGGTTCGCCGCCTACAGCCTCCGACTAGCCTCCAAACCAGCCGATCAGGAACATCACTACGGACACGCAAAAATAAGTTTCATGTCTGCCGGATTCGAAGGCGCCATGATCATCATTGCCGCCTTGTTCATCATCTACGAAACCACCGAGAATCTAATCGCTGGAATCGAGATTCATAAATTGGATACAGGGCTATGGCTGACAGGAAGTGCTCTCGTCATCAACGCAGCGCTAGGCAGCTATCTGATTCTAATCGGAAAACGCAAACGATCTCTCATTCTCGAAGCCAACGGCAAACACGTACTCACGGATGCTTGGACAAGCTTCGGCGTCGTGCTCGGAGTAGGCTTGGCCTGGTACACTGGTTGGGACTATTTCGATCCGATCTGCGCATTCGTTCTCGCCCTGCACATTCTCTTCTCCGGCTTCAAACTGATGCGGCAAAGCATCAATGGCCTGCTCGACGCCGCAGACCCCGAAATCGATAAAATAATCGCCGACACTCTCGAAAAAGCGAAAGCCGAATTCGAAATCGATTTCCACGGCGTTCGCCACCTATCGACCGGCGACGGCTTTCGTATAGAATTGCACCTGTTATTTCCTGACGAACTATCGATCAAGGAAGCCCATCGACAAGCCACCATTATCGAGGGTCAAATCGAATCGGCCATCGAAACCCCAGTCTTCGTTACCACACACCTAGAACCCGCAATCGCTCATGAGGATCATCACTGATCCCCAGCCTCGTCTCGGCGCATTTCTTCCAAGGTTTCGCGAACCGCATTGTACGCTTCCGCATTATCCTTCTTTCTGACGAAACTGAACGCCTCCCGTGCCTCGTCCCGTTTCCCTATATGGACCAAGGCATTGCCTTTTAGCGTAAAACCCCAGGCTCGAAGCTCCTTTCGATCTTCCTCGACCGTATCCAAAACCCATTCCGCCTTCTCAAGAGCCATCTCCGCATCTTCAAGATGCAAAGCAGCGTTTCCCGAATGCCAAACGACCCAATCACGAATATCCTTCAAATAGTCGGCTTCAGGCATGCTAAGAATTGACTCGTACAAGTGAAACGCCATTTCGAAATCCTCCATTTGCCTCGCCAAATGAGCCCGCAAAAGCAGTGAGTTCGAATTCCGAGGAAAACGTTTTACGAACCTATCCAAGATCACCTTCGCCGCTTCCCGATCTTCGATTAATACCCACTGAATCGCTACTTGATAATACAAGCTTTCATGCCGTGTTAAAAATCCCTTCGTCTCCGCATCCTTCAATTGCTGCAAACCCAGCTCCATGTCCCCAGAAAAACGCAAAAGTCGAGCTATAGGCTTAAGGTAGGTAGGCACTTTATCGAGAAAGCAATTCGCTACGCCCAGGGGCATTTTCGCATCATGGAAATCCGGATACTCCTTTAATAATTGGTTCAGATGCGCCATGCCTGATCGGGCTTTAAAAAAGCCCCCAAGCCATCGTCCATGGTCGATATAATATCGAGCCAAGTTCAACTCGCACATTGCCACCGTATAACGAGCCGCAGGATCCTCAGGATTCGCCTGGTAATAGGTTTCGCTTGCAGCGATCGCATCCTTCGAGATTTCTTCGAACAACTTAGCTATCGCCTCATCCGAACCCTCCGCATAATCGTCTAGCCGAAAAAGACGTGCCGCTTTCAAACATAAGCCCAAAGGCGACTCCGGATAATCGCTGATCATAGCATCGATCAGTCCCGGAACGCTCGATTCCAAATTGTATCCACGATCCAATATCAATTCAATCTCGGTCCTCGGAATACCCAAATAACGATCTTCCGCAATCACTGACATTGACAGAAGAACAAATAAGACAATCCCACACCATTTGTGGATGGCTTTTTGAATTACTTTTTCCATAGAAAAACTTCATTTCGATCGTGGCGTTAAAGCCACGCTAAATCCGATATTACTTCTGATTTCTTGCGAAGAATACCAATTTCGATTCGTAGTACCGCAAGCATAGACCAAGCTACTCCAGCTTTCACCTCGGACCGCCCGTATTTCTCCCCTTTCCTCTCCTTGCAGATCCGATAATACGCGTAAAGAAAATCGTTTATCACGGTCGAAACACCATTCCCGCACATTGCCGTCACCTTCTTCCCGAGTGCAAGTATTTCGAAAGAAAAAGCGGTTCTCACAGGACAAGAAAGTACGATGAAACCCACGAGTCGCTTCCAGAAGCTCCAAACACCGCTCACGCACCGTTCCGACCGCCGCAAGCGCCCCGTCCATACCATCCAAAAAAGAATCGTTTTCGCAGGATTCGAAACCTCCTCGAGACGATCCAACATATCCGGACCGGTTTGAAGGTATTCGCAGGTATATTCCTCCGATCGAATCCCGAGGTCGTTGACCATTTTCAAAAGCAAAAGCAGCGAGGTCTTGCCCGTTCCCAAATCTCCCAAACCCCGCATCTGATTCCCACCTTGAATCGCGACATACACCCCGTCCCCCATAAAAAAGTTGATCGCGTCGAAAGCCATGCAGAACGTTTTGCCGGAATTTCCGACATGATCTTGGTACCTACACAACGACTGAACATAACGCCGCAGTAAATCCTGAGGGTCGCCAATGCCCACTCCGAGATCGAAGAAAGGCAAGGTATGCATTTTCCCTCCTTTGACGAAAGCCTCCTCCATCAGTTTTAGCCACTCAGCAGAAATATAAAACTTATTCATTCCCAATCGGATTCCGAACAGACACCGCTATTCTTTTTTAGACAAACCGAAATCTTTTTCCAGTTCATTTTCGAACTGAAAGGCACTATTTCACCGTGATTTCCGATGATAGAATCGACCTTCCAAGTATTCGATCAAGCGAACCGCAGTAACAAGCTGCATTATCCTTTCTCCACTCGCTTCGCGGGTTCTGCCAAGCCGCTCAAGAGGTTCAAGCACCTGGCAAACGCAGATCTAAGGCAGCTTATTATTGGGTCATAGGTTACTCTGGGAGTAGTGTGGCAGCCCGACAGGGGTTCGAACCCCGACCGCCTGGACCAAAACCAGGTGTGCTACCATTACACCATCGGGCTGTCAAAAGCCGGATAAGTTGGTAACAGAAGCCTATCGCGTCAAGCGCTGAAATAGAGCTTTTTTCAAAAGACAGCATTGACGACTCCAACTCCCTATGACTTAACGAGTTTTTAATGTCCCTAGACTCAAATCCGGACGGCCAACCGAAGTACAAACGTGTCATTCTCAAGCTAAGTGGCGAAGTCCTGCGAAGCTCGGAAACCGGCGATCCCATAGATTGGGATACGCTTAAACGTATCTGTCAGCAGGTCAAAGAGATCCATGCCCTCGGAACTGAGGTCTGTATCGTTATTGGAGGGGGAAATATCTTCCGAGGACTCTCTGGTTCTAAGGATCGTGGAGTCGACCGCACCACTGGCGACTACATGGGGATGCTTTCTACCGTTATTAACGGCCTCGCATTCATGGAGTGCTTGGAGAAAATGGACGTCGTAACCCGAGTCCAAACCTCGATTCCGATGAATCAGGTCGCCGAACCCTTCATTTTACGCCGTGCTATACGGCATTTGGAACGCGGTCGCGTTGTCATTTTCGTCGCCGGTACCGGAAATCCCTATTTTTCCACGGATACCGCCGCCGCTCTTCGAGCCAGCGAAATCCAAGCGGACGTCATTATGAAGGCTACAAAGGTCGATGGCATCTATGATAAGGATCCGATGAAACACGACGACGCGATCAAATACGACCAAATCACGTACATCGATGCCCTTCAAAGCCGCCTGAATATCCTCGATTCAACGGCGTTCTCATTGTGCATGGACAACGAAGTCCCAATTATGGTTCTCAGCCTCAACGAAGAAGGCAGCATCCGGAGAGCTATTCTTGGCGAAAAAATCGGAACTCTCGTATGCTCCAAACCCCAATAAGCATATATCTTTTTTCCAAACCCAAACCCAAAAACCTTACATTTTATGGACGAAGATGAAATCTTTCTAAACTTCGAAGAAGGCGTGGAAAAAGCGTCTAATCACGCATCCCACGAATTCGCAGCCATCAACACAGGGAAAGCCAATCCGACTATGGTCGAAGGCGTTATGGTCGAAGCCTATGGCAGCCGAATGGCCATCCGCGATATGGCAGCCATCTCGACTCCTGACAATCGAACGATAGCGATCACTCCCTGGGACAAGACCACTCTCAAGGCGATCGAAAAGGCGCTCCAAACCTCGAACGTCGGAATCACTCCAGCAATCATGGGCGATGTCATTCGCCTGCCGCTACCCGACTTGACTGGAGAACGTCGCCAAGAACTGGTCAAACTCGTTGGCAAGCACGCTGAAGACGCTCGAGTCGGCGTCCGCAAAGCGCGCCACGACGCGATGGATCACATCAAGAAATTGCAAAAAGACGGCGGTATCTCCGAAGACGATCTCAAGCGCGGAGAAAAGGGGATACAATCCGGGACCGACGAAGCGATCAAAAAGATCAACGGCCTGCTCGCAGCGAAGGAAAAAGATTTGCTAACCATATAAGCGCTTCCTCGCCTAATCCGCTAAATTTCAGGAATTTAAATTTTAGGCTGTAGGTTTACGTCTCCTACAGCCTGAATACTTCCAACGTGAAACGCATCGTCATAAAGCTCGGAACGGGCATCCTCACAACGGGTATCGGTAAGGTCGATACTAATAGGATTGATGCGATTTGCTCCCAAGTGGCAACCATCCGCAAACGAGAGATCGAAGTACTGATCGTCAGTTCCGGCGCGGTCGGCATGGGTATGGGCGTGCTCGATTTGCAATCCCGACCCGCAACCCTGGCCAAGCAGCAAGCTTGCGCAGCAATCGGACAAAGCCGCCTCATCCAATGCTGGCAGAGAGGTCTCGATCCCTACGGTCTCGTAGTCGGACAGATTCTGCTAACCCACGAAGGCCTCCGGATTCGCAATCGATACGTGAACGCCAAAGCAACTGTAGACCAATTGCTCAATTACCAAGTCGTTCCCGTTATCAATGAAAACGATTCGGTCAGCGCTTTCGAAATCAAATTCGGCAACAACGACATTCTCGGAGCCATGGTCGCCAGTCTCACCGAAGCCGACCAAATATACATGCTCTCGACTGCTCCAGGCTTGATCGACATAGAAGGCACCGGCGAGGTCATACCCGTCGTCGATTCAATCACGCCCGAAATCGAGGCAATGGCCAAAGGCACCAATTCGCCAACCGCAGTGGGAGGAATGATCCCGAAAATACAAGCCGCCAAACTCGCCACCAATGCCGGCTGCGAAACCTTCATCGCTCACGGAGCCGAGGAAAACATAATCCTCCGCCTTCTCGACGGCGAAAGTATCGGTACGCGCTTCGCCGCCAGCCAAGCCCCACTCGTATCCAAAAAACGCTGGCTCGCTTATTTTCAACGCCCATCCGGTTCCATCAAAATCGACGAAGGCGCCTGTGCTGCACTCATTCGCGATGAACGCAGTTTGCTCGCTGCAGGAATCAGTCATTGCGATGGCAATTTCCATGCGGGCGACGTCATCGACGTCCTCAACCCCAACGGCGAACCCATCGCCCGAGGCGAAAGCGCTTTTTCCAGCCATGACATTCAACAAATCGCCGGCAAAAGCGCCACCGAAATAGAGGCAATATTCCCCGACCGAAAACGCTTCGAAGCCATCCACCGCGACGCTCTGGTGCTTCTCTAAAAAGATATTCCCACGTCAGTCGGACCCTTACGACCGTCTTACATTTTTTTCGATATAATTGCCACTCTTTGACGAGTTAGTAGAATAAATCAATGCAGGAGCGGATTTACACCCATAGCGGAAATTCACATCAGGTATAAAAGAGGAACCACTCGAACTGCTTCGAACTCCCAGTAATAAGGATTCACTTCCCTAAACAAAAACCTTCTTCCCGCCGCACAATTCCTTCTTACTTCCAATCGATGGATTTCAATCTTCCAGCCACAATACCTTCCGATATTCCGCCCATCGACTTCAAGGGCGAATTGAACGATGATCAGTTAGCAGCTGTTACTGCCGAACCAGGCCCCTTACTCATCCTCGCCGGGGCAGGCAGCGGAAAGACCCGCACCCTTACCTACCGAGTAGCCTACTTGCTTTCGAAAGGTGTGAACCCAGGCGACATTCTCCTGCTTACCTTCACGAACAAAGCAGCCAAAGAAATGCTTAACCGCGTGGAAGACCTCACCGGAATCGAAGCACGACGCTTCTGGGGCGGCACTTTCCACAGCATTGGCCACCGACTCCTGCGAATGCACGGCGAAGCGATCGGAATGGCCAAAAACTTCACAATCCTCGATTCAAACGAAGCTGAATCTATCCTCAAAAGCGCAGTCGAAACCGTAGATACCTCCTTCTTCAAAAATAAGACTCACCCAAAACCTCGCCCGCTTTCCTCGGTCGTCAGCATGGCTCGCAACACGTGCAGCTCCATCGAAGAAACGATCATCCATCACTTTCCGCAATACCACGAACTCACCGATCGTATCCAGTCGTTCTCGGATGTGTACGCCAAACGCAAAGCTGAGCAGCAAGTGGTCGACTACGACGACTTGCTCGTCAATTGGCTCAAACTCATGGAGGTCGCTCCCGAAATCAAGGAGCACTACAACAAACGCTTCCGCCATACGCTTGTAGACGAATACCAGGATACTAACACCCTTCAGGCCAAAATTATCGATACCATGGGTGCCAATCATCAGATCATGGCCGTCGGCGACGACGCCCAATGCATCTACTCCTGGCGCGGCGCGAACTACGAAAATATCCTAACGTTTCCCGACCGCCATCCTGGTTCGGAAATCCTAAGGATCGAAATCAACTACCGAAGCACTCCCGAGATTCTATCGTTCGCCAACGCCGTTATCCAAAACCGTAGCACACGCGGATTCGACAAGGAACTGCGGGCCTTCAAACCATCTAGTCAATCGCCCTACATCGTCCAAGCGATGGACGGAAAAGAACAGGCCCAATTCGTCATCAATCGCATCCGCGGACTCCTCAACGAAGGGAAAGATGCCTGCGAAATCGCCATCCTCTATCGAGCGCACTATCAATCCCTAGATATGCAAATGGAGCTCTCACGCTCCGGTATCAAATATCAAATTACAAGCGGCGTCCGATTCTTCGAACAAGCGCACATCAAAGACATGGTCGCCCATCTTCGACTGGTCTACAATCCGCGCGATGTATCGGCATTTATGCGACTGGCCATCCTTCTTCCGAAAATTGGCGAGAAAAGTGCCCAAAAACTCTACGCTCTCGCCGTCGAGACCGCCAAATCGAAACAAATCGATTTCATTGATGCCCTCGCTGAAGATGCCGTGGTCAAGAAAGCTCCCGCCGCCTCAAGACAAGATTGGGAATCGCTCGCCCAAAGCCTGCAAGACATGAAACAGGCCAACGACTCAGGTTCGCCAGAGGAAGTCGTTCAAATGGGACTCGAAGGCTGGTACAGCCTGTATTTGCAAGGTGCTTACGACAACTACCTCACCCGAATGGACGACCTCACTTCACTCATCGGATTCGCTGCCCAATTCGAAGAGATGCAAGACCTCATATCGCAGATCACATTGCTCACTTCCGAAGTATCCGATCGGAGTATGAAAGATTCAGATCAATCCATTCGCCTAACAACCGTGCACCAAGCAAAAGGCTTGGAATACGACATCGTATTCGTGATTGGAGCCGCCGAGGGACTATTTCCTATCCGCAGAGCCGTCGAATCTGGCGATACGGAAGAGGAGCGACGCCTATTCTACGTCGCCGTAACAAGAGCCCGCGACGAACTCTATCTTCTCTATCCAAAAATGAATACCAAAGGCGGTGGCTCGATGTTTCTCACCCCCAGTCGCTTCATTCAAGAAGTCTCCCAAGACCTCTACGAACCTGTTCGCATTCGCCGTAACTACGGCTGGTAGTTGCAAATCAAATTTTACTTTTTATGAAAACCCTACTCTCCTTAATCGCCTTTTCGGTCGCAGCCTGCTTTTCCCAAGCAGCCGATATTTTGTATACGAAGCATCAAGACGAAGATTCATTTAAACGCATCTCCGAACATCTTACGGGAAAAGAAAATCCTGGTAGATACACCATCATCCGCAGTGAACCGAATCAACGCAATGGATACTACGTAGCACTCAAACTCGGCGACACCGACCAAGCCGAAAAAGCCGTATCCATCCGCATTCAATTCGTAAAGCCCGGTTCAATGAAAATCGAAACACGCTCGCTTCCTTCTGGATCAATCAACAAGAAGCGCGTTCTTATCGGATTAACCGATGGCTACTGGGTTCAATCGAGCCGTATCCCAACCGCCTGGAAAATCGACTTTATCGATACTCAAGGAAACACGCTCTTCAGCTCGCAGAGTTTCCTTTGGTCATCGGAATCCCAGTAAAGGCCTAGTCTCAAAACGAGCCTATGAAATGGACTGATTGGCAGATACTCTCGATTGAAAATCCCTTTACCGCCAACAGCCTTCGCGAAACACTCGATGGCGGGCAGGCCTTTCGTTGGTCTCTAATCGAAGCAGAAAATATTTGGCAAGGGACTTGGGGTCCCCACCTCATTCAACTCCAACTCGACTCAAACCAATCCCTACAGGTCCGGCGCCCGATCGAAAATAACTTCACCACCGAGCAGGCAATCCGCGACTACCTGCTTCTAGATACGGACTGGAATGCGATTATCGACCAATTGCCTTGGCGAAGCGACTCTCACCTACAAGCCTCCATTAGAGCCTTTCCTGAATTGCGTCTTCTCAATCAACCATTCAACGAGACCCTGTTAGGCTTCATGTGCTCCGCTACCAAACAGATTCCCCAGATTAAGATCATGTGCGCCAACCTAGCCAACGAACTCGGCGACAAAATAGTGCCCTCCGGACCGAACGCGCTACCGACCTGGAAACAAATCGCCCAATCGAGCGAAGAATTCCTACGATCGCTTGGTCTCGGATTTCGAGCGAAAAACATCAAACGAACCGCTGATCTTATCGTTCAAGAACCCAACTGCCTCGAGACAATCGAATCCCTTCCCTACGAGGAAGCTAAAGAGCGCCTCGTCGCCTTTCCTGGAGTCGGCTCCAAAATTGCCGACTGCACTCTACTTTTCGGTGCTCGAAAATACGAAGCCTTCCCCGTCGACACCTGGATCATCAAAGTCCTCAAAACCCGTTACGGGCTAGAAGGATGGTCTAATCCGCAGCTCGAGCGGTTCGGCCGTATCCACTTAGGCTCATACGCCGGCTACGCCCAGCAATTCCTCTTCGCCTACGAACGAACGAGCCGCTGATAGACAACCCAAAACTCGTAAAGCCAGCGCTCGCACCCCCTACATCGTAGGTACGCTAACCACCCACTTCGCGTTGAGCAGTAACGATAAGGGATTCTCCATAATATACTTTCTGGCCTGCTAAGACATGAATTCCAGAGACGCTCCCATTGTACTTAGATATCACCCCATGAGTTTCGCCATCCTCGGACCGTATTTCGAACAAAGCTTGTTGCTCGATTACCTTTTGACCCCTCTCTACCCAAACCTTGGTAACCACCCCATCCAATTCGGAATTAAGAGCGACCGGCGGCGTCTCGATCACGCCTTTCCTCGGCAAATTAGCTATTAATGCTCCAAATGCGATCGGCACCAATAGAAGCGGCTCGAACTGCTTGAACACCGCCAGATAAAGCATGCCCAAAACCAGACACCACATGACCATCACCTGCCACGTAATCGCGCCAAATCCAGTCAACTCGAACAGTCCCGAAAAATCCAAAATACCGTTCCTCGCTCTAATCTACCGAAAGCAAGGCTTGGCCTTCTTCAACCATATCGCCCGCTCCAACATTAATCGTGCTGACCGAACCCGAAGTAGTTGCCGTAACAAGCGTATTCATTTTCATGGCCTCCCCAATCGAAGAAGCGGAGGAAGAAGGTGGAGTGGGGTTCACAACAGATTTCTCTTTAGCTACCGGCATTCCCGCCGCAGCCATAGCTGGAAACATCTTAAAAAAAGCACTACTCGCCCGTCCCACCAAGAAGAAGCCTAGGAGCAGCCTATATCGGCTTTCCGAAATCCCCGGTACGCATTCCCCTTGTCGTCCTTCAATTGAACGCTATTATCCCGCCGCAACCGCCTCGACTGTGGAATCCAAAGAATCGACAACCAATTTTCTAACAAATTCGCTCGCTGGCGATTCGCGTAAACAGCATTCCGGAGTCCCGCGCAAACCCGCCTATCCGATTAGCGAGTCGCTTCGCCACTATTTGAAAAGCTTCAACCGCGAGCAGCGTCTCCCAGTTACCTATAAAGAGCTCGAGCAATTCCAAGCATCGGCTCCGCTCTACGACGATAACGATGAGGACACTCTCTGGCAAACCGTCATCTACGATCAAGTAATGATCGCCAAACTCTCCGAAGGACTAAAACACATCTACGCCATAATAAAGTCCGGTGGTGACCTTTCTTCCATCGGTCACCTATACGTCGACCGGATCGACTACTGTGTTTTCGGAAATTCGAAACCATTCCGAATTCGCATCGTCAATTCGCGCAACGACAACCAAGACTACTTCTACATAAAAAAGGGCGACGCATCCCGCATCTACGGGCTTGAACTCGAACACCTCCTATCGCCCAATCGCATGCACTTCATCGTCGATGGAAATACACTGATAGAGGAGCACATCGTTGGACTGCCCGGCGATATGTTTATCGATGACTGGATGGAATACAAACCCCTCAAAGCAATACGCATCGCAAAAGAACTCATTAAATTCAACGAACGCTGCTTCGTCCGCCTGCTCGGCGACATGCGTCCCTACAATTTCATCGTAGACATTACCCCCGACTTCGAAGGCACCCAAATTCGTATCCGCGCAATGGATTTCGATCAACAATCCTACGACGGCCGAAAAAATTTCTATCTGCCTCAATTCTTCAAAGAAAACAACGCCTTGGTCGCTTTTTGCACCAGCCATATCGATCCCAATACCGCACACCAATACCAAAGCGAAGTGCATCACTCAGTCGCCCGCAGAATGAAAATGATCAAGCTCCGCATCAAGGCGCTTCTGGAAGCCATGTCTCGAGACCGGCTCTCCCCCAAAGAAAACGTGCTTCAACTTCGGGAAGAGCTTTCTGATCACTACCAAGACAAGTCCTTTCTCAAATGCGATTCAATGGGGTCACTCGTGAGGCAAAGCCTTCAACGCATCTACGAAAGCAAAAGAACCTAGTTCGGACAATCGTGGTCATCGACGCCCATATTCACCTGTATCCACCAAGCGTCTACAAAACGCCAAAAATCTGGGCCGAAGCCAGAGGAGAACGGTCTTGGCTTGATTGCGTCGCTCCAGAGAGTGGCCCAGCTCTCCAAGGATGGGCCGACGTCGATCAGCTACTGAAAGACATGGATGACGCCGGAGTCGAAAAAGCGATCATCCTCGGCTGGTATTGGGAGAACCCCGATACCTGTATGGAAAACCTAGCATGGCAGATCGAATGGATTCAAACCCACCCCGACCGCCTCATCGCTTACGCGGCCTTCAATGCCAACGGAGGAACCAGAGCGCTCGACATGTTGGAACGCGCTTTTGACGCAGGGTTATCAGGGATAGGCGAGCTCAATCCACCCGCCCAAGGATACGCTTATGAAAACGAAATACTCGACAACGCGTTCGAACTCGCCGCCAATCGCGGTAAATCCGTCAACTTCCACGTCACCGATCCAACCACACGCGACTATCCGGGAAAAGTTGAAACGCCATTCGAATCTCTTTTTTCAACAGCTCAAAGGCATCCGGAAACCACCTTCATATTTGCTCATCTCGCCGGTATGATGAATCTAATTCGCCTTAAGCAACTCGATAATGTCTATCTGGATACAGCAGCAACGCCCCTTCTGTATAGCGACTCAATCTACCAAAAAGCGATCGATCAGATCGGAGCAGGTAGAATTCTTTTCGGCACGGACTATCCACTAAGAACTTTTCCGAAGCGACAATCGATCCCCGATTTCACTTCACACTTAAATGCGCTGCGCAACTGCGGGTTGGAAGCTGACGACCTTAGCAAGATACTCAGCAAGAACTGCAGCAAAATTCTTTGAACGAAACATCTCTAAAATGACAACCGAAGAACGCCTCAAAAATCATTTCTCTCAAAAACCCCATATTCCGGATACCGCATACGTCGCCAACGAAGCCGTCCTCATCGGCGATGTAATGCTAGGCGAATTCGCCAGCGTATGGCCAGGCTGCGTGATCAGAGGCGACATCAACTTCATATCTATAGGCGCTAGGACTAACGTCCAAGATGGAACCATCATCCATCTAGCCGATGACTACGGAGTCGAAATCGGAAACGACGTAACAATCGGACACGGAGCCATCATCCATGCCTGTAAAGTCGAAGCCGAATGCCTAATTGGAATGCGAGCTACCATAATGGACGGCGCCATCATCGGAAGAAACAGCATCATCGGAGCAGGATCCTTGGTGACACCCAAAACTCTAATACCATCCGGATCACTAGCAATAGGATCGCCCGCCAAGGTCGTTCGACAACTCTCCGAAGAGGAAAAAGCCAACATCAAGAACTGGGCCCTCAAATACGTAAAAGTAGCCGCAGCGCACAAAGCGAAATTCCAAAGTGGATAAAACGCCCCTTTTAAAAAGCCAACTCTCCTTGGGAATAACGCTTCTTCGCTTCCTTAAGATGCGTATTCATTTCCATTTCTTCAAGGATTTCAAACAGAGCCCCAGGATCGACCGAGCCCAACGAGATCGATTCAGGACCGCAATCGGGATCGAACGTAATGATCTTTCGATTAATCGCCATGCGATCGACCATAGTGGTCACTAATTCCTGAAAACGAACCGGCTTCAACTTATCGGCATTCTCAAAGATGCTATCGATATCTCCGTATTCATTCAGCCACTTCACAGCCGTCTTCGGACCAACTCCAGGAATCCCTAGGATATTATCCGACGAGTCGCCAATCAATGATAAATAATCTGAAATCTGCGAGGCCTTCACTCCGAACTTTTCCTCGACGCCCAACGGATCCATCAAACGCCACCCCAAACGGGGATTCGCAGTCGGCGGCGGCAAGAGCATGTGAATACGTTCATTCACCGACTGAGCAAAGTCCTTATCCGCACTGACGATTAGCACCGTCGCATCTGGGTCATCACCGCAAAGCTTGTTGGCATACGCAGCCAAAAGATCGTCCGACTCAACTCCATGCTTTTCGTAGATCCCATAACCCATCGCCCGCGTCAGGTCTTTGATAATAGGCACTTGTTTCTCGAACTCTTCCGGTGTTTCGCCTCGGTTCGCCTTGTATTCAGGGAGTAAAGCCAATTTCGCCTGCGCTCCGCCCAGATCGAAAAAAACAATCGTCTCGTTCGGCTTCTGGTCGTCCACGAGCTTCCACATCGACCGCACCCAACCGTACAACGCATTCGTCGGGAAGCCATCCATACGCGTTAATTCGCGAACCGCGTAATAAGCGCGAAAGGCCATGTTGAAACCGTCGACTAGCATGTATTTAGGCATGAGCAATCCTCGCGCAGATGCGCGAGGAATATCAAATACCAAATCGCGGTTTCGAGTTCAGTAACCGGTCAATCGACTCTCGTCCTACTGACTACGAGACTCACTGCCGCCAGGTGTCACGATAGTTGGATTTTGGAACAACGCTCCGGGCTGTACGCCACGTAACGTTTGACGCTTCAAGGAACCACCTGGGCTAACTAAATTAGCAGTCACGAAAATCAGCAAATTACGCTTAGATGAAGATTCCCCTTCCGAGCGGAAAAACCGTCCCAAGAATGGAATATCTCCTAAGAACGGAACCTTATCATTGACGGTAACCACATCTTCGCGAGTGAGTCCACCCATGACAACGGTAGCACCGTCCCATATAGTCACTTTCGTAGAGACCTCGCGCACAGCGAAAATCGGCTGATAGAACCCTGATGGGACCTTTACGGTGCGATCAGAAGTCAATGCGACACTCGGACCGCCATATTCGACGAATCCC
>Ga0315327_10000866_pt1 | contig 15418 bp, 14 predicted proteins | sample M110032315metaG_FD_203460 | JGI IMG/M metagenome (GOLD analysis project Ga0315327, IMG submission 203460) | Ammonia-oxidizing marine archaeal communities from Monterey Bay, California, United States - M1 100m 32315 | ecosystem: Environmental > Aquatic > Marine > Coastal | place: USA: California... | reverse complement strand
GCCTCTCCTTCGGCCGGACTGCATTCACGATCTCCGGCGTCTTCGAGGCCTCCGGGACCGTCCTCGAATCGGAAGCCTGGTTCGACCGCAACGACCTTTCCACCCTCACCCAGCGCGACACGCTTTCCGCCATCTATCTTCGCCTCGACGACGCCGAATTCGACGATGTCCACGTCTTCACCCTCCAGCGGAACGATCTCGAACTCTCTGCCATCCGGGAGGACCTCTACTACGAGAAACTGAGCGTCTTTTACGCTCCCATCCGGGCCATGATCTGGATCACCACCGCTCTCGTCGGGGCGGGCGCCCTCTTTGGAGGACTCAATACCCTCTACGCCGCCTTCGCCTCACGCATCCGCGAGATGGCCACCCTGCAATGCATCGGCTACACCCGGCGCGCCCTCCTTCTCTCCTTCATCCAGGAGTCTCTCCTCGCCACCCTCAGCGGCTCCCTGATCGCCTTCACCCTGGCGCTGGTTCTCCTGGATGGCCGCAGCATCCCCTTCTCGCTGGGCACCTTCACCATCGAACTCACTCCCGCCATCATTCTTGCCGGGCTCGCCACCGGGGTGGGCCTTGGAACGCTCGGCACGCTCCCCCCCGCCCTGCGGTGTCTCAAGCCCTCCCTGCCCGTTGCTCTCCGCTCCGCCTGACCCTCAGCCCCATGGCCTCCTGCTGCTCCAAATCCGAACCCGAACAACCGGACCAGTCCCCCTGCTGCGCCCCCGGGCGGAAGATCGACTGGCTCTTCTGGACCTGTCTGGTGGTGGTCGCTGGAGCCTACCTTGCTCAGTTGTTCTTCCACCGCTCCCTCGCCGGCTCCCGCCTTGGTGACTTCACCCACGGCGCCTTCGAAATGACGAACAGGATGTGGTGGGGCATCCTCTTCGGCGTCGGCGCGATGGGCCTGATCGGGATGATCCCGCGCGAGTTCATCACCGCCATCCTCGGGCCGGGCGGACGATTCTCCGGCATCCTCCGCGCCTGCGGGGCCGGACTCCTCCTCGACCTCTGCAACCACGGCATCCTGATGGTGGGCATGAAACTCTATGAACGGGGTGCCTCTCTCGGCCAGGTCTTCGCCTTCCTCATCGCCAGCCCCTGGAACTCCCTTTCCACCACTCTCATTCTCATTGCCCTCATCGGCCTCCCGTGGACGCTCACCATCATCGCCCTTTCCGCCGTGATCGGCATAACCACCGGTCTCATCACCGAGTTTCTTGTGCGGATTGGCGCCCTTGCTCCCAACCCCCACCAAAAGGATCTGCCCCCCGACTTTCAGTTCTGGCCGACTGCCAGGCATCGTTACGCAGCGGCCACTTTTGACCGCGCCTTCTTCCGGGATCACACCAGGCGGGCCCTGGCGGAGTCCCGCATGATCGTACGCTGGATCCTTCTGGGCGTCGTTCTCGTCGCAGTCCTCCGGGCCATCTTTGATCCCTCGACTTTTGCCCAGTGGTTTGGTCCTACGGTGGCCGGCCTCGCTCTCACCTTCCTCGCCGCCACTGTCATTGAGGTCTGCTCCGAAGGCTCCAGCCCCCTGGCCTCCGATCTTCTCACCAGGGCAGGGGCCCCCGGGAACGGCTTCACCTTTCTCATGGCGGGTGCAGCCACCGATTACACCGAAGTCCTGGCCCTCCGCGAGACTACCAGGTCCTGGAAGCTCGCCCTCGCCCTTCCCCTGCTGGCCTCTCCTCAGATCCTGCTCATCGCCTGGCTCCTCAACCAACCGCTGCCTCTCTAGGTAGTTCCAACAAAACCTCTCAATTCAACCAAAACGACATGACCATGAAATCCAATTCCCTCCTCTTCACCATCCCACTCTCCCTCGCCCTGATATCCTGCGACAGCAGCAACAGGGATACAGGCAAGGACCAAGGGCCGAATGACTCCGCTCCGCACGCCCTCTCCGCGGTTCTTCTCACCGAACCCCCGGAAGGTGCCGTCACCATCACACAAGCCCGTCAGAATCCGACCCCGGGAACCAGGGTCATCCTCTCCGGCAAGGTGATGGGCAACGAGAGCCCAATCATCGAGTCCCGCGCTCTCCTCACCCTCGGGGACCCTACCAAGCTGACCTCCTGTGACCTCGTTCCCGACGACCCCTGCGAGACGCCCTGGGATGTGTGCTGCGACGACCCGGACCTCATCACCGCCAGCATCGCCACCATCCAGGTCCTCGACCACCAGGGCAAACCCCTCAAGGCCGGGTTGCGGGGACTGGGCGGCCTGAAGGAGCTCAGCTCCCTTGTCGTGGTGGGCGAGGTGGCGGAGGGATCCAGCGAAAACAACTTCCTGATCAACGCCACCGGCATCCACGTTGCCCTGGCAGAGGCTACGAAGGAAAACGCGGTAAAACAGTGATTCGGACCACCACCATCCTCGCGCTTGTTTCTGCGCTTCTCGTCTCCTGTGCGCAACACCGTGCCCGGCAACAGCCCCGGGAGGTGTTCCAGCGCGGAGAGGAGTGGAAGCATGCGCCCTCCTGGGCCAGTGCCTCCCTGCGTCAGGATTGGTGGAAGTCCTTCCGCGACTCCCGGCTCAATTCCCACCTCGTCACCGCGCTCGCCCACAATCCCGGGCTCCGCGTCCTGAGCACCCGCCTGGAACGTGCCCGCGCCCAGACCGGCCAGGCTCGCGCCGCGGCCTGGCCGTCCATCAATCTCAGCAGTGGCCTCCTCTTCGGCAACGAACAAACGCGCATGACGCGGTTCTCGCCCACCGATCTCGAACCATGGGCCAGTACGGGGTCCGTTTCATGGGAACTTGATCTCTTTGGGCGGCTCCAGGCCGGCACGCGATCCGCCCGGGAAGCCGAGCAGGCCGCCTTCTGGGATCTCCACGCCGGCCGCCTGCTCGTGGCCACCCGGGTGGCCGACGCTCACTTCCGCACCCTCCGTCTTAACGAAGAGCGTTCCCTGATCGCCGATTCCATTGCGGCCAACAGGAAAATCGTGGAAGTCCGGCGGGAGAGAAGAAAGGCCGGCCTGCTCTCCGATACCGAACTGCTCCGGCACGAAGCCGAACACGGAAGTCTCACCCGTACCCTTCTCGATCTTGACCGCTTGCGTGGCCTCGCGCACCTGCAACTCGAGACCCTCTGCGGTGGAAGCTCCCTGCCCCGCACCTCCAGTCGCCTCGCTGCCATCCGCACCCCCCCCCTGCCCATACGCACCACCTCCGCGGTCATGACCAGACGCCCCGATCTTCTGGCAGCGGAATCCCGGGTGCGCTCGGCCTTTCAGCTCGAGGAATCGGCCCGCCTGCACCTTCTTCCTTCCCTCACTCTCGGCGCGGGAGCAAGTGGCGAAAGCGCCACCCTCCTCTCCGGGTTCCGCGAGTGGACAGCCTCCGTCGGTCCCCAGCTCGACATTCCCATTTATGATCCCCGGCGTCTCGCCTCGGTGGATGTGCGCCGTGCCGCGACCGACGAGGCAGCGGCGCTCTACCGCCGCAAGGCCCTTCTTGCCTTCCAGGAAGTGGAAGGATCCTACCTCAACCTGGCCAGCCGGCATCGCCAGCTGCAGATCGCCCAACGTGAAGTGACGGCCCTTGAAAAGGTGCGCGAAAACACCCTGGCCACCTTTGATAATGGCATCGTCTCTCTCATCGAACTCCTCGAAAGCGAGAGGCACAGTCTTGAGGGAAAACGACAGAGACTGGCCCTCCGGCACGCTCTCCTGAGGGATCATCTCGCCCTCATTCGCGCCCTGGGAGGCGGCCAGGATATACCCAAATCCCCATGAATTTCCCCGAAAACAGGATCGTCCTCCTCCCACTAGATCGAACCACAGAATATTTTCTCCCAGGAAAACATCAAAGAAACATCAACCCGTAACGCTCACCCTAAAGATCCATGAAGAACCTTCCCAACATTCGTATCTTCCGGAGATCAGCCTTCCTGGCCGGGCTCTGCCTCTGCGCCTTCATCCAGCCCGGGTGGGCCGGGAAGGGTGACAAAAAGCACGATCACGACCACGCCAGGATGGCCGGACCCAACGGCGGCAGGGTTCTCCACGAAGTGCATCCCCACGCCGAACTCCTTGTGACCAAGGACCGCAAGCTCCAGCTCACCTTCCTCACCGAAAAGGGCAAGGCCACCGCGCCCAGGGAACAGACCGTGACCGTCATCTGCGGGAAGCGGACAAGCCCCACCCGCATGCGCTTCGCCAGGAAGGGGAATTCCTTTCTCTCCGACAAGGCACTCCCCAAGGGCCTGCGAATCCCCACCGTCATCCAGATCAAGATGGCGCCCGGGAAAAAATCCACCATCATCCGTCTCAACCTGAATCTGAAGGACTGCCCCGATTGCGACTTCCTGGAGTATGCCTGTGTCTGCGAGCATCACGAACACGAGGAGAAGCCTGCGGCCAGGTCGAAGAAGTAACGGGACATCCCCGGGCCATGGGTGAAGGGTTCAAGCCACCGCGCCAGCCCTGGCCTCACCCTGCACCCGGCGCACCAGGAAAATTGCAACCGCCAATCCGGCCGATCCCATCACCATGGCCATCACCATGATCTGGTAGCGCACTGCTTCCATCGGATCCGCACCAGCAATAACCTGACCCGTCATGATCCCCGGCAGCGCCACCAACCCCACTGCCAGGAAGGCGTTCACCTGGGGAATGAGGGCCGCATTCCAGGCCGTATTGCGCGCATGCTCCATGCTGCGACCACCTTCCCGCTCCGCATCATAGCGCTCCGCGCTCAGGGTTACCGCCGTCATCGCATTGGCAAAAATCATGCCCGAGAGGCTGATGGCATACTTGGGCTCGTACCAGGGATCCACCGCGATCACTCCAAAGATGATCAGGGCGTAGATCAACCCTCCTCCGATCCCAATCGCAAGCAGCGCATCCCGGTAAGAGTCCCAACGCCGCACCCGGACAGTTCGAATCGCGATCCAGGCGGAAACCGCAATCATGAACAGGACAACCCCGAGAGCCACCCACGGACTGCGCACACCAAAGAGAAAACTGAGCACATAGCCGATAAGGAATAACTGCACAACCATGCGCCCCGTCGCTAACGAAAGGGTCCCGGTTCTGCCGCTCCAGCGGTAGGAGATCCAGCCCACGACCAGAATGGGAAGAAGGGAAAGAGCCAGGCGCCCTAATGTGATCTCTATCATGGCCGCATCTTCAGAGAGCATCCCAACCCGTGCAATCCCCATAAGACGCGAGATCTTGCTCGCCTGACGGGACCCTGCACCGCACTGTCCCCCACCTCATGCCCCTTGAGTACGAAGAACTGGACTACCATGAAACACCATTGGGGGCCCTCACTCTCCGGCGCCGGCGGCTGCGATCTCTCGACAATCTTGAGGTCTACGAAATCATCCTGGGAACCGGCTATCTCATGTCCAGCCTCTTCACCACGGTGGAGATCGCCCTCGCCGACCTTGCCCTCGCCCGCCTGCCAGCCAACAGCACTGATCTCTCCCTGGTGGTGGGAGGACTGGGCCTGGGATACACCGCGCGCGCTGCTCTCAACGACGATCGTGTCGGGGAGCTTCTGGTGGTGGAAGCTCTTCCGGAGGTCATCGGGTGGCACGAGCGGGAAATGGTGCCGCTCGGAAGCGAACTGCACCGCAACTCGCGCTGCCGTCTGATTGAGGGGGACTTCTTTGCCCTCGCCGCAGACCAGGGATTCGACCCGGACCGGCCCGGACGCCGCTTCCATGCCATTCTGCTGGATATCGATCACTCTCCCAGGAACCTGATCCACGAGCGACACCAGCCCTTCTACTCGCAGTCCGGCCTCCGTCATCTGCAATCCTTCCTCACTCCCGGAGGCGTCTTCGCGATGTGGTCTGACGATCCTCCCGACCCGGACTTCCAGTCCCTGCTGGACAGCGTTTTCCCCACCTCCGAGACCAGGATCGTCAGCTTCCCCAATCCCCTGCAGGACCGTCAATCGGAGAGCACCGTCTACCTCGCTCAATGCGCATCCTGAAGCGTGCGCAGTCGGATATCATCAGTCAGGTCGCTTCCCAGCAGGCACATCAGTTTGCGAAGACGGTATCCACAGGATCGCGCCCCACCCACATCGCTACCCTGAATCAGGACCCGGTTGTAGTAGCTCTCAAACTCCACCACCACTCCCGGACCCACCCGGCTGGCTGCGATCAGGTTTTCCCAGGAGATCCCCGGCGTGGGTAGAAGATTGCTGATGACGACCCCGTTTTTCTTCACCTTCGTCCGCATCAGCGGGGGCAGATCGACCCACGAGACCCCGGGCTTCACCACATCGCCCTCCAGGGGGACAGAAAGATCCTCCACGATCACGTCAAAAAGGGTCCGCTGCCGCCGCATCCATGCCACTGCATCTTCGGGGTGGAACCGCACCGCTCCGCTCCAGTCCGCGGCCACCTCCCGGAAGACTTCAAAGCCCTCCACCCAGAGATCCACCCCTTCCACTTCCTGCTCACACCCGATAGCACGCATGGCTCCCACCATTCCTCCTCCCGCAAATCCCAGCATGGCCATGCGGGACCCCGGGGCAAAGAGCCGCACCGCACAGGCCAGCACATCCCAGACACTGTGCGTCGGCCCCGGGAAGCGGGGAAGTTCACATAGCACGCATCCATTCTCCTCGATCCTGACACCGTCCCCATGATGTCTGATTCGCGTCCCCATCCCATCCGCCTCCCGTTCTTCCGGCCACGACCGCGCCACCACGATCAACTCCGCGCCCCATCCACAATACGCGAGATTTCCAGCGGGTTATCCTCCTGTAATTCCCTCGGCAGGAGATCATCCGGAAAATCCTGCCAGCACACGAGCCGGGTGAAACGCGTGATGGACCGCGGACCCACCGAGGTCGAGCGTCCATCGGAAGTCGCGGGCACCGGTCCTCCGTGCACCATCCCGTGACACACTTCCACCCCGGTGGGATAGCCATTGTAGATCAGGCGACCCGCCTTGCGCTCGAGCACGTCGATGAGCTTTGCGAACACCTCGCGGTCCTCCCCGGTGGCATGCACGGTGGCAGTTAGCTGCCCTTCCAGGCTCTCCGCAACACCCAGCATCGCTTCTTCGTCCCCTGCTTCGATCATCAGGGTGGCTGGGCCGAACATCTCATCCGCCATGGAGTGATCGGCCAGGAATGCGTCCGCACTTGATCCCAGCACGACTGCCCCGGCCGCGCTGTTTCCGGCATCGGATTCCACCCGGGCCAGCGACTCCACCCCTTCCTTGGAAATCATCGTATCCACCGCCTCGTGATAAGCTGAGGCAATACCCTCGTGCAGCATGGTGGCTGGTGCGGTCTCGGCAGCCAGGGAGGCCACCCGCTCCGCAAAAGCACTGCGCCCTTCCCTGCCGGAGATCAACAATCCCGGATTGGTGCAGAACTGCCCGACTCCCAGGGTGAGCGATCCCACGAATCCTTCCGCAATCGCCTCGCCTCGCTCCTGCAGTGCCCCCGGCAGGACGAAGACCGGGTTCACCGCGCTCATCTCGGCCCAGACCGGGATCGGTTCCGGTCTCGCCGCCGCGGTGTCCATCAAGGCACGTCCTCCCGCCCGTGATCCGGTGAAGCCCACCGCCTTGATCGCGGGATGTTTCACCAGGGCCTGTCCAATGGTTCGTCCGCTTCCATACAACAAGGCAAAAACCCCGTCCGGCAGTTCACACTTTACCACTGCCCTGCGGACCGCCACCCCGACAATCTCCGCCGTGCCGGGATGCGAACCATGGGCCTTCACGATCACGGGACAACCCGCCGCCAATGCACTGGCGGTGTCGCCTCCTGCCACAGAGTAGGCCAGGGGAAAATTGCTGGCACAGAACACCACTACCGGTCCGACCGGACGCCACATCGAGCGACAGTCAGGTTTAGGCACGGGTGCCCGCCCGGGATCGGCATGGTCAATGCGCGCGTCCACCCACGATCCCTCCTCAAGGAGATCGGCAAAGAGCCTCAACTGAAAACAAGTCCGGCCCTTCTCCATGCGGCAGCGTCCCTCCGGCAAAGCCGTCTCCACCGTCATGCGAGCCACAATCTCCTCCTCTACTGCATCGATCTCATCAGCAATGGTCCGCAGGAAGGCAGCCTTCTCCCGTCCGCTCCTCCCACGGTAGTCCTCAAAGGCCTCCGCCGCCAACCGGCAGACCGCCGCCACCGTTTCTTCTCCCTCCGCGTGATAAACGGGATCTAGTTTCTCCCCCGACACGGGGTTGACCGCCTGGGCCTCCCCGGCTCCACCGGTTCCCCGGCCCGCTCCGATGAATGACGTTCCCTGCAGATCCATGCCAGAAATGTTCTAGCCGCGCTCGGAGCGGTCCGCAAAATCAAATTGACGAGAAACGGCGGGTGGATTGACCAGCCTCACGGCATCCCCTATAGCAGGGCCGCGCCACGCCAAGAACCTGTGGCTGTTTTCCATGAAGATCATTGGTCCTGAAGAAGTCCACGCCGCCCTCAGTTATCCAGCCCTCATTGATGCCCTGCAGGAGACCTTCTCCGGTGAATTCACCATGCCCCCGCGCAATGTCTTCCCGCTGGATGAGAATTCCGACAACCACGATGCCTTTGCGGTGCTCCCCTCCTGGAACACCTCGCTCATCGGGGTCAAGGCCTTCACCTACTTCCCCAGCAACTTGGAACCCTACAAGTCGCTCTACTCGAAGATTCTTCTCTTCGATCGTGCTCACGGTGAACCCCTCGCCCTCGTTGATGGCACCACCGTCACCTTTTGGCGGACAGCCGGGATTTCCGGCCTCGCCACCCGACTGCTCGCCCGCGAGGACGCGGAAACCCTCCTCCTGCTTGGTACCGGCAATCTGGCACCCTACATCATTCGCGCAAATGCCAGCGTGCGTCCCCTGAAGCGTATCCTCGTCTGGGGCCGGACGTCCTCCAACGCCGAGAAGGTCGTGTCCCAGGTGAGCGCCGAACTGGAGAGCGTCGAGATCTCGGTCGCAGCCGATCTCCAGGACGCCTGCGGACAGGCTGACATCATCGTGAGTGCAACCGCTTCCCACGAACCCCTTGTCCAGGGTGACTGGGTGAAGGAGGGGACTCACACCGACTTCATCGGCAATCACCACGCTGACAAGCGCGAGTGCGACACTGCCCTCATTCTCAAGTCCAGAGTCTACGCCGACAGCTACGCGAATTGCTTCAAGGAAGCAGGCGAAGTCCTCGTCCCCATCTCCGAAGGCGTGTTCGCCAAGGATGATGTTGTCGCCGATCTCTCCGAGATGTGCAATGGGTCCGCGCCCCTTCGCCAGAGCGAGGATGAAATTACCCTTTTCAAGTCCATCGGCATGGGCATCAGCGACCTCGTCGGCGCCGGACTGGCCTACCAGGTCGCCAGCCAGGGTTAGGCAGGACCTTCCTCTCCTTCGATCGTCAGGGGCCTTGCGGCAGAATCACTGCGGACGGGTCGCAACACACTGGTGAACGATGGAGAGAATCCGCTCCCGCTCTTCGCCTACCAGTGGCAGGCGGGGCGCCCGTACCGTCTCCGTTCCGTAGCCCAGGGTGGCGCAGGTTAACTTGATATACTGGACCAGCTTGGGGTGGCTGTCGAAATGCAGCATCGGCATGTACCACCGGTAGACCTCAAGAGCCCGTGCATAGTCACCAGCGAGAAAGGCATCCCAGAGCAGGCCATTCTCGCGGGGAAAGGCGTCCACCAGTCCGGAAATCCAACCGCTGCACCCGAGCATGAAGCTCTCCAGGGCCACATCGTCGAGCCCGGCGAAAATAAGGTAGCGATCCCCAAGCGCGTTAAAGAGGTCGGTGACCCGCCTCACATCGCCCGAGGCCTCCTTGATACAGACGATATTTTCCACATCCTCCATCTCCTTGAACATCTCCGGCGTGATATCGACGCGGTAAACCGGCGGATTGTTGTAGCACATGATCGGCAAGCCCGTGGATGCGGCCACCGACCGGAAATGCTGCACTGTCTCTCTCCCATCCGAGTTGTAGACCATTCCGGGCATCACCATGAGTCCGTTCACTCCCGCCGCCTCGGCAGCCTGGGCGGTGTCACAGGCATTCTGGGTTGTAAACTCGGCCACTCCATTGAGCACCGGGACTCGACCGTCAGCCACCTCAACCGCCGCTTCCAGGACTTTCACCTTCTCATCAAGCGAGAGGGAACAGTTCTCTCCGATCGTTCCCAACATGATCAACCCGTGAACCCCTTCCTTGATCAGGTCCTCGATGTGCTCCTGAGTACCCGGGAGGTTGAGGGAGAAATCCTCGTGGAACTGCGTGGGCACGGCCGGGAAAACCCCGGTCCAGTCTACTTGCAGCGGCATGGCCGGGGATAGAACCGGGCTCTTCCGTATTCGTCAAGTTCGCGCTTTCAAACCGTACATTCCCTTACCCCCCGCGTACTCCAAAACGGAACGGATCCAGGGGATCAACGACCAGGGTGGCCTCCGCGTTGACCCAGGCCGATCCGCTGATCCTCGGGATTACCATGCCATTATCCAGCGGCCTCACTGATCCTTCGAACACGGTACCAAGGATGCTGGCCTGCCGCCAGATCCGGTCCACCGCCAGGTCCCCGTCGGCATACAGGCAGGCCAGTTTCGCACTCGTACCCGTTCCGCACGGCGAACGGTCATACTCCCTGCCGGGGCACAGAACGAAATTCCTGCTGTCTGCCACCCCGGGATCATCCGGCGGACCGAATACTTCGATGTGGTCTATTTCACCACCCTCTCTGCCGGTGATCTTGTTCTTCACCAGAACCTGCCGCACCGCCCAGGTGAAATCGGTGAGCGCCTCGATATTCTCAGGTGACACCTTCGGACCCTGGTCCTTGATCAGGAAAAACCAATTTCCTCCCCATGCCACCTCGCCGGTCACCATGCCCCACTCCGGCACCTCCACGGACACCTCCCTGGCATGGCGGTAACTTGCCACGTTCTCCACCGAGACGCGCCCGTGATCGTGCAGTTGCACTTCCACCACACCCACCGGAGTTTCGATTCGATGCTCCCCGGGCGAGAGCCGTCCAAGGTGAGCGAGGGTGACTGTCACCCCGATAGTCCCGTGCACACAGCCCTGCAGCAATCCCACATTGTTGAAGAAGATCACGCCCGTGGCACAATCCGGCTCGCTTGGTTCGCAGAGGATTGCGCCCACCATCGCATCGTAACCCCGCGGCTCGTTGACACAGGCGGTCCGCACCCAGTCGTGCTCCCTCCCCAGGCGTTCGCGCTTCTCCGCCACCGGACCCTCCCCAAGATCGGGACCTCCCTCGACCACCACCCGCGTGGGCTCTCCCGCGGTGTGGGAGTCAATCACGCGCAACTTTCGGATGCCGGTCATGAAAGGTATCTGCATGATGATCGGCGGGGAGTCAAATCTGTCGGTCGCTCGCGAGACCTGTCATACGGGAGGCACATCGTCCACCAGCTGTTCATGCAAAGCGATCCACCGCCAGCTGATCCACCGGAATCGTTGGGGACCGGCCAGCCACCAGCTCGGCCACCAGCTTCCCGGTGATCGGCCCCATACTGAGCCCCAGCATGGCGTGTCCGCTCGCCACCAGCACCTTTTCTCTTCCCTCCACCCGCCCCAGGTAGGGCAGGCCGTCGGGTGAACAGGGCCGCAATCCGGACCAGCGTTTCACTCCCTCGAATTCACCGGGAGTCAATCCGGGAAACATCCGGCAGGCCGCCTTGATGATTCCCTGCACCCTCCGCTCGTTGATTGAAAGGTCATTCCCGCAGATCTCCATCGTCCCCGCTACCCTCAGAGAGTCTCCCATCGGAGTGATGGCCACCCGGGCCTCTCCCAGCAGGGAGCAGAGTCGAGGCAGGGTCGACGGATTATTCAAGGTCAGGGAGTAGCCCTTCCCTCCCTGCAGGGGGATCCGGGTTTTCAGCGACCGGGCCATGGAGTCCGTCCAGGCTCCTCCTGCCACAATCACTTCTGCGCCGGCCACCTCTTCTCCACCCTCCAGCAGGACAGTCCCATCCCCAACCTCTTGCACCACACAATGGTAGCGAAACTGGGCCCCCTTTTTCACCGCGGACTCCTTCAATCCCTGAAGAAATCTCCCCGGATCAAGATGACAGTCCTGTTCATACCAGATTCCTCCCCGCGCCTTCATCCCGACATCCGGATCGAGCTCCCCCAACCGATCCGGATCGCACACCTCCACCCGGAGATCCAACTCCTCGGCCCTGGCCGCCAGTTCCGCTTCCTCCTTCAGCAACTCTTCGGTCTCGCACAGCATGAGGAGGCCCCGCCGCTGCAGACCGAAGTCGAATTCTCCCGCCAGATCCTTGAATAATTCGCGGCTCGCAAGCTGGAGATCACGCAGCAGTTGCGCACTGGCAATCACGTGCCTGGCATTGGCATGTAACATAAAGGCCATCCCCCAGCGGGCCAGCTCAAGGCTCAGGCGAGGACGCACATAAAACGGACTCTCCGCATCGAGCAGCCACTTCAATCCCTGAGTGACCACCCCGGGCGCGGCCAAGGGCGTGAAGTGGCTGGGAACCACCATCCCTGCATTCTCCCGCGAACAATTATTCCCATCTTCCGCCTCCCGCTCCAGCACCAGAACCTCCCGTCCCTCCCGGGACAGATAGTAGGCACAGCACATCCCGATGACTCCCCCTCCAACGATGATCACCCGTTCCGTCACGGAGCGAACTCTACCGGGATCTCTCGCGAGAGCCAAGAGCACCCCTGCATTCTCCTTTGACTTTCGCCTTCTCCTCCCCTTTTATCATGATATTCAGAATTTCAATCTTCCCTAGCGAAATGATGCCGCTCCATCCCTGGCTTCGTTCTTTCATCCCGGCCGCCCTGGTCCTGCTGGCCCCCCACACCCGGGCCGGAAAACCGGAATTCGCCACCCTCGACATGGCAAGGGCCTTCCAATCCTACCATCTGACGGTCATGGCGCGAGCCAAGGTGCAGGAGGCCCGGAAGGCCCTGCAGAAGGACCCGCGCAGCGAGACCATCAAACTCCTCGATGTGGAGCTCAAGGACCTCAAGACGCAAATACAGAATCCCTCCTTCACCGAGGAACAGCGCCGGGAATACTACCGCCGCTACGTGACGAAGAACCACGAGCGCACCTCCCTCAGGAGCGAGCACGAGCAATACCTTCAGGAACAGCGCAATCTCATCAACAGGGACATGGTCAGGACGACTCGCACGTTGCTGGGCGATGTCCGGACGATCGTGCAGAAGATCGCAGAAGAGGAGGGCTTCGACCATGTCTTCGAAGTGAGCGGCGAGACCAGCTCCCAGCTCTCTACCCTCATCTACATTCGCAATGCCACCGATCTCACCGATCGGGTGATCAAGGAACTCAACAAGAAGCAGTCAAAGGAAAAGGTGCCGACCAACTCCGGCGGGTGACCCGGTCAGACCTTACTTCCGGCCATTCGTGATGGTCAGGCCCGAAATCACTCCTCGTCTACGGTCTCGTCCCGCTGGTAGATCGGAAGCTGCCGATAGGGCACCGTGAAGGCCAGCACCATGGTGGCCGTCCCATAAACCCGGCCCGCCTCGCGGCTGTACCAGGATCCGTCCTCCTGCTGCTTGGGAAGGTAGGATTTGTACATCCAGTCGGCGTAGGTTTCCCAGTATTTGCCGCCCAGCTGGAACATCCCCTGGGCCGAATAATAATTCCCGTAGAACTCGAACTGGTTATTGGAGAGCCGACGGTGGTTACGCAGGACGAAATCACCGGCCTTGATCGTGGCGGGTTTGCCGTGCTCGCCGCAGAGTTCCAGGCAAAGCAACCCCATTCCGGTGAGCGACTCCTTGTGACTGGTGCGGTTGGAGTAACCAAATGTGCCCAGACGGTCATCGTAGTGGCGGTAGAGATACTCGACCGCATCCTCGATCGCGCGGTCGGGAACCGCGGCCCCGTTCAGTTTTGCCGAACGCAGGGCCATGAGGGCCCAGCCGCTGCAGGAGGTGTCACTGTCCCGCGATCCGGGATGATACCGCCACCCTCCCTGGTACTGGGGGGACTTCGGAACGCGCTGGGCACGGAGAATCAAGTGAAGCGCGCGGGAGAGAGCCTCCTTGATGGCCTTTTGCCGTTCCGGATCCACCATCCCGGAGACCTCGGAGAGGAAAAGGGTGCTGATGTTATGGGCATACATCGGCCCGCTTCCAGCGTGGCCGGCCACAAAGAGACCACTGCGATCCTGATGCTTCAGGACGTAGTCGATACAGCGGTTGATGTTGCCGGCGTAGGGGCCTTCCGTGGGCATATGCCCCTTGGAGAGAAAGGCCATGCCCACCAGCGAGGGAATGCCGGTCGAAGTTCCGTAGTTCTCCGGGAAACTGCCGTTGCGCTCCTGCGCCCGGGCAAGGAACTGCAAGCCACGCTCCACCGAGGGATCCACCTTGCTCTGCCACTCCGAAAAGACCGTCCTGGGCACCTCCTGGGCCATCGTGCTCCAGGAGAGAAGCAGCACTCCGCTAACCGCTCTGACAAATATTTCTCTCACGATAAATCTATTCCGAAATTTGGACCCTGATCACCAAGCCCTACTCTCCCCCCCTTGCCACCTCCTGAAAGTAGCGTTTCACCAGTCCCCGGTAATCCTCAGGCACTCCGGTTGCTCCAGCCCCTCCCACATCCGAGCGCAGAATCTCCTTGAGCTTCTCCCAGTCCTTGGCGCTCACGCCCAGCTTGGCCAGTTCGGGAGGCACACCCGGATCACCCTGGGCCTGCCGGATCCCTTCCTGCGGTTCCTGGCCCGGTTCCTGGCCCGGTTCCTGGCCTGGTTGACCTGGTTGACCTGGCTGCTGACCTGGCTGCTGACCGGGTTGCTGCCCACTCTGCATCGCCTGCATCGCTTGTTGGGCCGCTTGCGAGAGAGCCTGAGCCGCCTGCTGCGAGGCCTGCGACTGCTGACCTGCACTCTCGGCCTGCGAGGCCTGCGAGGCAGCCTGCTGCGCTTCTGCCAGAGCTTCTCCGGTGCCGGGAAGTTGATTGGGGCTGGGCTGTTGCCCTGCGGCCTGCTGCGCCTGCTGGGCAAATTGCTGGGCAGCCTGCTCCAAAGCCTCGGCCGCCTTTCCAAAGTTCTCCGACGCCTGGGCATGCTGCTGGGCGGCAGCCTGGGACTGTCCCTGCTGTCCGGATTGCGCAGCCTGCGAGGCCTGCTGGCTTCCCTGCTGAGCCTGCTGAGAGGCTTGAGCCATCTCTCCGGATTGACCATTCAACTGGGGCAGGTCCTGGATCGCTTCTGCCACCGCAGCAGCCTCCGCCGCCTGTAACTCCTGCACGGCTTGGAGAGCCTGATCGATATCTCCTGCCGCCAGCGATTCGAGGGCTTCCGCAATCTCGGCCTGACGTTGCGCCAGATCGGCAAGTTCCGGATCAGCCAGGTCGCCCTGTCCCGGCTGTTGTCCTTCGCCGGGCTGTTGTCCTTCCCCGGGCTGTTGTCCTTCCCCGGGCTGTTGTCCT
>Ga0315327_10000863_pt1 | contig 15424 bp, 15 predicted proteins | sample M110032315metaG_FD_203460 | JGI IMG/M metagenome (GOLD analysis project Ga0315327, IMG submission 203460) | Ammonia-oxidizing marine archaeal communities from Monterey Bay, California, United States - M1 100m 32315 | ecosystem: Environmental > Aquatic > Marine > Coastal | place: USA: California... | reverse complement strand
TAATCTAAATAATTATTTTATATAAAAAAATAATAATTAAATTAGTTTCTAAATATACTTAACAATATTTAAAATATATATATAGTAAAATTATCGGGGGTGCCAAATTTTAATGGCTGAGATATATACCCTTTGAACCTGATGGTTAGTACCAACGTAGGGAGAAAAAATGCCTAACTTAAAAACAATACTTGCTTTTCTTATTATATTCCTATTATCAACTAATAACCTTTTAGCTAATAATAAAGTTACATTACTACTAGATTGGTTTATCAATCCAGACCATGGTCCAATTATAATAGCCCATGAAAAAGGATTATTTAAAGATGCAGGCCTTGAAATAAAAATAATACCACCGGCTAATCCAGCAGACCCACCTAAATTAGTAGCTGCTGGTAAAGCTGATATAGCCATCTCTTATCAACCTCAATTACATATGCAAGTTCATGAAGGATTACCCGTTACTAGAGTAGGAACATTAGTAGCTACTCCATTGAATTGCTTGCTTGTTCTAGAAGATGGTCCGATAAAAAAATTATCTGATTTAAAAAACAAAAAAATTGGTTATTCTATATCGGGCATGGAACAAGCTTTACTAAGTGCAATCCTTAAAAAAGCAAATATAAATAAAAATGACGTTGAATATATTAATGTTAACTGGTCACTATCCCCTTCATTAATGAGTAAACAAGTAGATGCAGTAATTGGAGCATATAGAAACTTTGAACTTAACCAAATGAAGATTGAAGGAGTTAAAGGACGTTGCTTTTATATTGAAGAGGAAGGAGTTCCTCCTTATGATGAGTTAATATTTATAGTAAATAGTAAAAATATTAATATAGATATGCTTACTAAATTTTTAGATGCGATAGAAAAAGCTACTCAATATATAATCAATCATCCAAAAGAGAGTTGGGACATTTTTGCTAATTATTCAAAAGAGTTAAATAACGAGTTAAACAAAATGGCTTGGTTTGATACAATTCCGAGGTTTGCTCTCAGGCCAGCAGCCTTAGACAAAAAAAGATACAATAGGTTTGAGAATTTTTTATATGAAGAGGGACTCATAGATAAAAAATATACTTTTGAAAAATTGGCTATAGAGATTTATTAAAATAATGGATAGAAAAATATTATCTTTTTTATTAAAAGGCTCATTAAATAATAAACAAAAAATACTTTTTTCTGATATTAAACTAAATATTAATTTTAATAAATGGACCTCAATTATTGGACAGTCTGGCTCTGGTAAATCTACTCTTTTAAAAATAATTGCAGGAATGGATATACCGACCGTATTTAATAATACTATAACTAATTCTAGTAAAAACCATTCTTTTTCATTGATGGCGCAAAATGACTTATTACTTCCATGGGCATCAGTTATTGAGAATGTTACTTTAGGTCAAAAATTAAGAAGAGAAAAATTAGATATAAATAAAGCAAATAATTTATTAGAAGATGTCGGGTTAATAAATGAAGCTAACAACCTACCATCAACTCTATCAGGTGGAATGAGGCAAAGAGCTGCTCTAGCCAGAACATTAATGGAAAATAAAGATATAATACTTATGGATGAACCATTTTCGGCATTAGATAGTGTTACAAGATCAATAATTCAAAAACTAACTTGGAAGTTATTAAAAAATAAAACTGTAATAATGGTTACACACGACCCTCTAGAAGCTTTGTTATTAAGTAATAATTTATATTATATTTCTAAAAGTAAATTAAAACTTATTAAATTACCTTCAAGCAAACCTTTTAGAAAAGTTAATGATGAAAATTTACTTTACAGCCATAACTATATTTTAAGGAAATTAGAAAGTTCTTATAAATTATGAAAATATTTTTAAATTATATATTTGGTTTTATTATTTTTATTTTATTCTGGTGGACTATTCAGTATTTAACTAATAGCCCTTCTTATATTTTACCTAGTCCATATAAAGTATTCCTATCAATTAAAAATAATTTTTTCTTACTTTCTTATCATTCATTAATAACTTTTTTTGAAATTATATTGGGATTTATTCTAGGTGTAATATTAGGAATGTATACAGGCATATTATTGATAACATCAAAAAGTATGAGGAAATGGATGTTGCCCTTTATAATAATTACACAAGCAATACCAATATTTGCTATAGCCCCTATACTAACTCTTTGGGTAGGATATGGTTTATGGTCAAAAATAATCATGACAACATTAATTATATACTTTCCTATTACTATTGCATTTTATGATGGATTAAAAAGAATTGACCCAATGATAATAAATTTAGCTAAAATAATGGGAGCTAATACATACAGCATGCTTATTAAAATCAGAATTCCATTTGCATTACCTCAATTATCTTCTGGATTAAAACTAGCTGCAGCTTTTGCTCCAATGGGAGCTGTTATAGGAGAATGGGTGGGATCTTCAGAAGGCCTGGGATACCTAATGCTTTATGCAAGCGGAAGAGTACAAATAGACTTAATGTTTTCTTCAATAATAATTTTAGCTTTTTTTACAATATTATTATATAATTTAGTTTCATTTATTTCTAATTATATAACTAGATGGGATCCAAAATCTCACATTAATTAATTTAATATTACTAAGGATAAAGAAATGGAAAATAATAAAAAATTTTATATTGATGGGCAATGGGTTAACCCAATATCTCCAAAAACTCTTGAGGTAATAAACCCAGCAAATGAAGAGATAATTACAGAAATTAGCGTAGGTTCCGAAGAAGATGTTAATAAAGCTGTTTCTGCTGCGAAAAATGCATTTTCATCATTTTCACACACTACAAGAGAAGAAAGGTTAGCGTTATTTGAAAAAATAATGGAAGTTTATAAAAAAAGAATGCCCGATCTAGCTAAAGTAATTACCAGTGAAATGGGAGCTCCCGTAAATTTAGCAAATGCCGCTCAAGCTCCTGCAGGTCTAGGTCACTTAAGTAAAGCATACAAAACCCTCAAAGATTATAAATTTGAATTTGAAATGCATACCACCATAATTAGAAAAGAGGCAGTTGGAGTTTGTGGACTTATCACTCCCTGGAATTGGCCTATAAATCAAATAGCATGTAAAGTTGGACCAGCGTTAGCGGCTGGATGCACTATGATATTAAAACCTAGTGAAGTTGCTCCACTAAGTGCCATAATATTCTCAGAAATACTTGATGAGGCTGGTGTTCCAGCAGGTGTTTATAATATGGTTAATGGAGACGGACCTACAGTTGGTGAAGCCATGAGTCAACATCCTGACATTGATATGATGTCATTCACAGGTTCCACTAGAGCAGGAATATCTGTAGCTAAATCCTCTGCAGACACTGTAAAAAGAGTTACTCAAGAGTTAGGAGGAAAATCTGCAAATATTTTATTAGAAGATGCTAATTTTGACAAAGCAGTAGCCAAAGGTGTCATGCATTGTATGAATAACTCAGGACAATCATGTAATGCTCCTACAAGAATGTTAGTACCAAGCTCAAGAATGAATGATGTTATAGAAATTGCTAAAAACACCTTAAATAAAATAGTTGTAGGTAATCCAGAATCTGATACTACTACTATTGGACCAGTAGTCAGTGAAATACAATATAATAAAATTAAAAACCTAATTGAAATGGGTATAAAAGAGGGAGCTACTCTTGTTTCAGGTGGAACAAACGCACCTGAAGGATATAATAAAGGATACTATATAGAACCAACAATTTTTGCAAATGTTACTAACGATATGACAATAGCTCGAGAAGAAATTTTTGGACCAGTTTTAAGTATTCTAGGATATAAAGATGAAGAAGATGCAATTAATATAGCTAATGAAACTATATATGGACTTTCAGGTTATGTATCGTCAGAGAATATTGATAATGCAAAAAAAATAGCATCTAAACTTAGAACAGGTATGGTACATATAAATAATGCTCCAGGCGACCAATCAGCCCCATTCGGAGGCTATAAAATGTCAGGAAATGGAAGAGAATGGGGAGAATTTGGTTTAGAAGATTTCTTAGAAATAAAGTCTATAATGGGAGCAATTCCTAAAACTACTTAAAATGATTTATTTAAAAGAGGGTATAAATTAACCCTCTTTTAAATAGTTTTTAATGCTCGTGATCGTGTGAAGATTTTTTAGACTCTACTTTAAACTTAACTAACAAGTTGTTTTCTTTCTTAAACTTAAAGTTTACCTCTAATAACTCTCCTTCATCAAATTTTTTATTAATACCAAAAAACATTAAATGATACCCCATTGGTTTAAACTCCATTGACTCTCCAACTTTAATTATAACACCATCTTTTATTGGTCTCATCTTTGCTACACCTTCATCCATAATCACTGTATGCAACTCAATATTCGCTACATTATCAGATACTACTTTAATTAAATGTATATCTTTTTTACCTGTATTTGTAATTTTAAAATACCCTGCTCCATTTTTATTAAATACTTTCATCCAAGGATGATCTACAAGCATATTATTAGCTTCAAATTTATGAGCTAGTGCAATAAAACTATAAGATAGTATTAATATATAAATTATAACTTTCATAAATTTTCCTTTATATTATTTAAGAGGCGAACAAACTGATGGTCTAAGAATTATGGATTCTTCATAATTGACCGCGTTTTCTTGATAATTATTAAACTTTACCCAATCTTTATTTTTTTCTAAATTATACCAATAATTATTCATACTTTCTGTGTCTGGATGACTCCAAATTGAAATAATTTCATTTGGGTCTTGAAGTTCAGTATTCCATATACCTATATTTAAAGATTTTTCTTCAATATCTGAAAGTATATCTAAAAAATTATTCTTCCATTTTATAACCTGTCCAATATTAAGTTTGATTACTTTTAATTCATAAATGTTAGATTTTGACTTGGGTTGTTTAATTTTTGTTAAAGGTCTTAAAAGTCTAATTTCTTGTGTTAAAATATAAGGCCCAACTAATGGTACAAATTTATTTTTCCAATCATCTTTAGAGGCTAGCTCAGATCTTAATTTTCTCATTTCTTCTACATCTGAATATTCCCACATATGAACGTATAGATTCTTTCTACCTATTTCACTTGACCAATGCCCTACTAACTTTCCATATGTATCTCCATTTCTAATTTTTTGAGCTACAGTTGCACTAGAATTAACAACATGCATCATTTTACCAGGCTTAGTTGTATACATTCTTAACTCATTTATCATAAAAACTTCCTTTTAATTAGCTAAATACATAATCATTTAATTCAGGTTCTTTTGTAAAATTCCAGTAATCTACAAGTCTCCATGGAGAGTTTGTTATAACTCGACCTTCTTTGTTTCTATACCAACTATCAACTTTATCATGGGTCCATACCATTCTTGCATGTTGCTTGTCTAACTTATAATTATATTCCTCATAAGCTTCATTTTTGCACTCCATACTAGTATAATTGTTTTTTAATAATAAATTTATACATCCTAGTATATATCTTATTTGACACTCACCATGAAAAACAATACTACCGCCATGAGCTAGATTAGTATTAGGTCCATACATCATAAAAAAATTTGGGAAATTTGGTACTGTGATACCTACATTAGCTCTAGGATTATCGTGATCCCAATAATCATTCAAATTTATACCATTTTTACCAAGAACCTTTATTGGCCAAATCATTTTACTAGCATTAAAACCAGTAGCTGTAACAATGGCATCAGTAGAATAAGAATTATTGTCAGTAACAATATTTGTTTCGTTGATATAATTTATTTTATTTGTAACCAAGCTAACATTTTCTCTTTTTAACATTTCAAACCAATGATTATCCATCAACATTCTTTTTCCATAAGGAGGATAATCAGGAATAACTTTATCTAAAATTTCTTTATCGGTACCAATTAAAGATTCAATGTGCTTAATCATATTTATTCTAAAACGCTCATTTGTGTGATTAATTGACCTATTAGGAAAATTCCAACTAGGATCTTTACAGAGCGATTCATGAATTCCATCACAAAAACCCCAAAATAATTGTAATCGATACCATCTTGCGTAATAGGGTATATTTTCTAATACCCATTTCTTTCCTTTTGATAATTTACGGTGGTAATTAGGGTTAGCTATTATCCAATGCGGCGTCCTTTGAAAAATTGTTAATTTTTTCACTACTTTTGCCAGTTCAGGTGCTATCTGCATTCCGCTGGCACCTGTTCCTATTAAAGCTATATTTTTATTATGAAAATCATAATTTTTATCCCATTTAGCCGTGTGTATTATTGGATTATTGAAAGTTTCTATTCCTTTAATATCTGGAAATGAAGGTTTATTTAATTGTCCCACTGCACTAATAATTATATTTGAATCTAAGATAGACTTTTTTCCTGCAGACCTTATTGATATTTTCCATTTTTTATTACTCTCATTATATTCTAAACTTTCCACAGTAGTATTAAATTTTATAAATTTAGTTAAATTATATTTATTAACGCAATGTTTTAGATATTTATATATCGAATCTCTTTTAGAATAAAACTCCTCCCATTCGTATGATGGCTCAAATGAATAAGCATATACATGATTAGGGGTATCTACTCCACATCCTGGATATGTATTCTCATACCAAGTTCCGCCAATTGAATTGTTTTTCTCAATTATAATAAATGGAATATTTGCTTTAGAAAGTTTTATACCTGCTAATATCCCACATAAACCACTTCCAATTATTATTACTTCTGGTTTAGTTTTATATTTTTTAATATTCTCTATAAATAAATCTCTAGATGACGAAACATCAAAGTCTAATTCTTCTTTCATCATAGATATATATTCTTTAGGTACTTCTGTTCCTACGCCCACACTCATTAATTTAGACAGGTATTTATCCTGTACTCTATTATTATTATTTAACTTATTGTTTTTATTGATTTTATTTTTTAATTCTACTACTAAATTATTTCTTATTTCTATAGATAAATCTTCAGGCACCTTTACAGCGTAATCAAATGCACCTTTAACATATGGTTTTATTTTATCTATATAACTCAGGTCAGATGTAATATATGATAAAACAAGAGTAAGAGTTGCTATATCAGCTTCTTTAAGATGTTCAATCATTTCATTTGGCTGCTGTAGAGCATCGTATAAATTTAATTTCATTATCATCCCAATAAATAAATATTTTCTTTAAATTATTATAATACTTTATTACAATCATATTTTAAATAATTTTATATAGGATTTTTAAGCCTTGGAAAACTTACCATTAAAAGGAATAAAAGTTATTGATGCAGCAAGTTTTATAGCTGCACCTTTAGTTAGTGCCCTAATGTCAGATTATGGAGCTGAAGTAATTAAAATTGAACCTCTAACAGGAGATACATATAGAGAAGCTGTAATTGGCGGACATGTTTGGCCAGAGAGTGATATTGACTGGGCTTTTATCCTTGAAAACAGAAATAAACGCAGCCTCTCCATTGACCTTAAATCTAAAGAAGGTCAAATAATTATACAAAAATTAATACAAGAATCTGATGTATTTATTACAAATTTACCTAAAACACCAAGAGAAAAACTAGGATTAACTGACACAATTGTAAGAAAATTAAACCCTAAAATAATATATGCTTCATTAACAGGTTATGGAGAAAATGGACCAGATTCAAATAGAACTGCGTTAGATTCTACTGCTTACTTTGCAAGATCAGGCTTAATGAATTGGTCTAAAACAAATAACTTAGATGGAATTCCTCCTTTTCCAATTCCAGGCGGTGGAGATCATCCAACTGGATTATCTCTCTTTACCTCTATTTTACTAGCATTAATAAATAAAGAAAAGACTGGGCTAGGTACATCTGTACACACATCACTCTTAGCTAATGGAGTATGGTCAAATGCTATGTTAATTCAAGCTATATTATCTGGGCATAAACCTATTGATACATTTCATTGGGAAAATCTAAGTGCCATGCGTAATATCTATAGGCTTAAAGATAAGTCCTTTTTTTTTATGCTTATCACAAATGAAGAAAAACATTGGGAGCCATTTATAGAAGCTTTTAGGTTAAGTTTTTTAAATAATATTCCTAAGTTTAATACAAAAGATAATCGTCAACAAAATAAAAAAGAATTGAAAATAATATTACAAGAAAAATTTATGAAATATACATATGAAGAAGTCAGAAAAAAGCTTATTAACACAGGTATAGTTTTTACAAAAATAATGGAAACTAAAAATACTATTGTTGACCCACAAACAAATTTAAATAATATGTTTATGAATATTGATGGAGAGAATATAAAAAATTTAAAACTAGTTTCACCTCCTCTAAATATTGAAAACGCTCCTAGAAGAAAAGCAACAAAGGCTCCTAAATTAGGTGAACACAATATAGATATTTTAAAAGAATTAGGTTATACAAAAGAACAAATTAAAATTTTGCAAAATAAAAAAATTATTTTATAAACATATTCTTAAATCAATTACTATAATAAATATAATAGCATATAAATAATTATGGAGATATAAATTGTATTTAACACAAGCACTTAAAAGAGCTTCCCAAATTAATGGAAGGCAAATAGCTACTCAAGATGGGACTACAGTGAGAACTTGGTCAGAATCAGTCAACAGGATAAGTAAACTTGCAAGTGCTATGAAAAATATAGGTTTTTCTGATAATGATAGATCAGCTATATTATCTTTAAATAGCGACCGTTATTTTGAAGCTTTATATGCATCAGTATGGTCTGGTGGTATTTTTGTACCAATAAATACAAGACTAGCTCCGCCAGAAATTGAGTTTTGGTTAAATGATAGTGAGAGCTCTATATTATTTGTAGACAAAACCTTTTCAGAAACTATTGAAAAATCAAGGTCAGAAGGAAGAATTCCATCTGTCAAAGAGATTATTTATATGTCTGATGGAAAATGTCCCGATAATATGCATAATTATGAAAATATTTTGGAAGAGGCTTCTTCAATTGATGATGCTTTAAGATGTAAAGATGATATTGCTGGATTATTTTACACTGGAGGAACTACTGGAAGATCCAAAGGTGTTATGCTAAGTCATACAAATTTAGTCTCTAATTCTTTTAATACTATTACAGCTTTAAATATTCCAACAAATGCAAAATGGATTCATGCTGCTCCAATGTTTCATATTGCTGATGTGACAGGAGCTATTGCAATTACACATATTGCTGGTCAACATTATTTTATACCTTCATATACTCCAGAGGGGGTTTTAAAATCTATTCAAGATTATTCTATTACAGATACATTATTAGTCCCTACCATGATAAATATGCTAGTCCACCATCCAGATATTAAAAAGTATGATTTATCTTCCTTAAGACAAATCACTTATGGTGCTTCACCAATGCCAGAATCTGTAATTGTCAAAGCAATGGAAGTAATTCCAGAGTGTAAATTTACTCATGCATACGGGATGACTGAATGTTCCCCATTGATTACTTCTGCTGGCCCTGATTGTCATGTTTTTGAAGGACCTAAGGCAAATCTATTTAAATCAACAGGTTTAGCTGTACCTGGTGTTGAAGTTAAAATTATTGACGAAAATGATAATGAAGTTCCACGAGGTGAAGTTGGAGAAGTCGCTGCTAGAGGCCCCAATGTTATGCTTGGTTATTGGAGACAAAAAGAATTAAGTGATAAAGCACTTCTAAATGGTTGGATGCATACTGGGGATGGTGGATATATGAATGAAGATGGATATGTTTATATTGTAGATAGAGTTAAAGATATGATCATATCTGGAGGTGAAAATATATACTCAGCAGAAGTAGAAAATGCTGTTTATCAATTAGATGGTGTTATAGAGTGTGCAGTAATAGGAATTCCTAATGAGGAATGGGGAGAAACTGTACATGCTATAGTCAGAAAAGATCCTAATAGTAATATTAATGAAGATGATGTTATCTCACACAGTAAAGGTCTTATAGCAGGATTTAAATGTCCAAAATCTGTATCGTTCAGAGATGACCCTATGCCTTTATCCGGTGCAGGAAAAATTTTAAAGACAACCTTAAGAGAACCTTTCTGGAAAGGCTACGAGAAACAGGTTAGTTAATATAAAGGATTTACTATGACTAAAAATATTATAATTAAGTTAAATTATAAAATAGCTGAGATAACCCTTAATAGGCCTGAGAGAATGAACGCTATTACTATTGATCTCTTAAAAGAATTAAAAGATGAATTAATATCTATTAATAACGATAAATCTATAAGTGTTATTATACTAACAGGAGCAGGAAAAGCATTTTCTGCTGGAGTTGACTTAAGACAGCTAGAAGCAAATGGCACAGACGTTTCTAGTGGAGGGGTTGGCAAAGAATTAGACAAGCATGCTAATGAAGTAATTAAACTACTAGAAGATTCACCTAAAGCAGTAATATCCAAAATTAATGGTTTCTGTTTTACAGGAGGGCTTGAATTAGCATTATCAGCAGATTTAATATATATCGCAAATGAAGCTAAATTAGGAGATACTCATGCAATTCTAGGATTTAGACCTTCATGGGGTTTAACACAAAGATTACCTCAATATACAGGTATCACTCGTGCAAAAGAATTATCATTTACAGCAAATACAATATCAGGTGTCCAGGCAGTAGAATATGGAATTGCATTGGAGTCATTTCCTATAGAAGAGTTGGATTCACAGGTTAACGAAATAGCACTAAAAATTTCTAAGAACAGCCCTAACTCTATTAAAGCATATAAAGATCTCTATTCTGCAGCTAGAAATAAAGGTTTAATAGAAGGTTTAGAATATGAAGCAAATACTTCCTATGATATACCTGAAGTAAAAGAAAGAGTTCAAGAGTTTTTGAAAAAACTAAGGTAAACTATTTACTATTTGCAATTGTTTTTAAAGCAGTTCTCAGTACAGGCTTTTCAATTAATTTACCATCAACTACAACTAAACCATCGCTAGCATCATTAAATGCCTTAATTACCTTGTTTGCATACTCAATCTCATCTTCTGAGGGAGTGAATACATTATTTAATGATTTAATTTGCTTAGGGTGTATAGAACCTTTTCCAGAAAAACCTAAATTTTTAGACTTTTGTGCTTCATCTTGCATACCTTGCATATCTTCTAGATCTAAAAAAGGAACATCAATAGAATCAATTCCAGCTCCTGCTGCAGCATGAACTACTCTTGACCTAGCGTATAATAATGACATCCAATCACCATTACACCCTAAATCCGCACTCATATCTACTCCACCAAATAATAATGATTTAATTAAAGGGCTTGAATGCGCAATATTCCATGTGTTCTCTAGAGCTTTATTAGTTTCAATTATAATGTGCAAATTTAAATTTTTATTAGACAATTTTATTTTATTTTCTAAATCTAATACCTCTTCAACACTTTGTATCTTTGGCAACATTAAACCGGATGCAGTTTTAGATGAATCTAAAATAGCTTTTATATCTTCTTTACCATCTTTACTGTTCACATCATTAATTCTTATAAGTGTTTCTACTTCCCTAGGAATAGATATATTTTCAAATGCTTTTACTGTTGATTCCCTTGAAAATTCTTTATGATCTGGAATTATTGCATCTTCAAGATCTATACAGACCATATCTGCACCCGATGATAAAGCTTTTGGAAACATATCAGATTTATTTCCGGGACAAAAAATAAAACTTCTTCTTTTCTGAATATACTCATTGTCAGTCATTAATATTTTCCTTTTTTATTACACTTAATATATCTTTTTTGAAGTCATTAATGGGAAGCATGGTCATATTTTTTTTTTTTGCTTTTTCATCCCATTTCCTAAGTTTTAAAGCATCCATATAATAATTATTATTTAAAAATTCATTTTCTTCTTCATTATTCATAATCCCCCCTTGAAGATTAAAACTCTTTTTAGAAGAAAAAGATAATTTTTTATAATAGTTTTTATCGATCGTACATAAATAACGTTTTGCAGGAACATGAAGCTTAATTGGCTCTGTTACAGATTCTGGAAATACTTTTTCTAACCATTTAGCTCCTACTATTTCATGATTTAAATCAAGGTGTAAAAAATCTACTTTTAAATCATTTTCATTTAAAATTATATGTCCTATATCATGTAGTAATGAAGCTACAACTAAACTAGACTTAGCATTATATTTTCTAGCTAACATTGCAGTTTGAATACTATGATCTAATTGTGTAACACTTTCATCATACTTTGTTCTACCTTCATCTTTTATCCAATTGAATAATTTAGTGATAAATTGGTTAATATTTATATTGTCTATATTTATAAGCATTAATTTACCTAAATAATATTTTTACCTTTAAAATGTCCTATTGTACTGATTCTATTCTTATCTTTATTTAAAGACTTTTCTCTATTCTTATAATACTCATTTCTTAAATTACCTTCAGTAGCTAAATTAAATGTCAAATATATCGCTTTTCTGTTATCTTTTGATCTATTTGATTCACTCTTATGAGGTAAATATGAATTAAAAAAAAGACAATCACCTTTAGACATTATGATTGGATTCCATAAAAGATTTTTATCTAAACTCTTTTTTATACAACCATTTCTATCATAAGAAAGTAATTTATTATTATTTTTTAATTTAGAAATATACAGACATCCATTTTCTTCATTCATTTCAGTTAAAGCTATTAAACAAGTAATATGTCCTTTTAATTTATGATAAGCTGTTGCATCTTGATGTGCTGAATAACCAGATCCGCCCGAAAATTTAATATTAATCTTTTCTTTATACAAATTGAAAGGTTTAGAATTGAGTTTATTAATATATCCTAAAATATCCTTACCTAAAATTTGCTTTTTTAAAAAACTATTATCATTTATAAATTTTTCAATTCTGCATAATCTTGCTTTACCCTTAATTTCTTCATAATAAAATAAGCTTTCCCTATGTTTTTTATCTAAGCTTTCTATTATTTTAACAGAATTTATATATTGATCTATATTTTTTTTTAAGTGATTAGGACAGTAAACATAGCCATAAGTCTTCCAAATTTTTATTTGTTTACTCGTTATTTTTAATATATCTAAATTCAAGAGGAGTTTCCTATTAATTTATTTCTTAATTTTGCAGAAATTTGATCAAATATAAATACAACTATAAATATCACAAGAATTATAGTTGTTACATGTCCGTACTCAAATAAATCAAAACGACCTTTTAGTTCTTGTCCTATACCACCTCCTCCTACTAAACCAATAACAGTAGCCATTCTCAAGTTTCTATCAAGAATATATAATATATAAGCCACATATTGAGGCATAACCTGAGGCAGTACAGCCTCTTTAAGTACCCTCCATTTTGATGCACCAAGCGCTTTTAGGGCATCCTGAGATCCCTTATCAGCATTTTCAATATCTTCTGCAAAAAATTTACCTAAAAACCCAGCACTATGAAGTCCTAAAGCCATAATGCCTGCTGCTGGGCCAAACCCAAAGGCTAAAACCATAAATAAGACACTTATTAATTCTGGAACTGCCCTTAAAGCAGAAACTATACTTCTACATAAATAATAAATGATTTTATTAGGTGCATAATTTTTAGCAGAATAATAAGCTAAAGGTATTGAAATAATTAAAGCTATAAAACTTGACCAAAATGCTATTTCAATACTCTCTATTATCTTAATAATAACTACTTTTAAATATCCAAATGGCTCAACTAAGAATAAAACCTCCTCTTCTCTTGATTCTAATTCTAGAGTTTCAATATTAGTTTCATATAATTGAACTTTTTGATTTTCGATAAATGAGTAAAAAGGTAGATTTGATGAGTCAAAATTTAAAATTAAATTTATATCTTTTTTAGTTTCTATTACAGGCGGCCACATTTCATTAAAAATTCTGGATAAACCATCATTTATTCTAGATGTTTCTTTTACTCCAATTATATCTAAAGATACTTCGTATAATCGATCTACTATTTCAGGTATACCTACGCGTTGAGCAGAAAAAATTATAATAAATACAATTATTAAAACTAAAATAATAGTCTTATAATTGAATGGTGGCTTTAATTTTTTACTATCAGTTAACATAAAAATATTTTTATTTATATAACTTGTCTAAATCTAATTTAAGTAGTTTTTTAGCTGGCTTATCAAACAATATCTTTCCTTCTTTCATTCCAATAATTCTATCAGCAAATATCTTGGCAAAATCAATTTGATGAAGACTACATAAAACACTTATTTTATTTTTTTTTGCTGTTTCTCTAATTAAATTTAAAATATCTTTTGCAGTTTGCGGATCAAGACTAGAGACAGGTTCATCAGCTAAGATAATATCAGGAGAACCTATTAAAGCTCTTGCTATTCCTACTCTTTGTTGTTGTCCCCCTGATAAATTTTCTACTCTTTTATTATAATCAATATCTCTTAAACCTACTTCCTTTATTATATTTATAGCTTTATTTTGAGTTTTTTTGGGCCAAATATTAAATAATAATCTCCATGATGATACTTTTGCAATATCTCCTAATATTATATTTTTAATAATAGATGAACGAGAAACTAAGTTAAAATTTTGATAGATTGTCGCTATAGAATTTCTAATAATATTAAAATTTTTGTCCTTATAATTTTTACTTCTAAAATAGATATTTCCTTCATTTAAAGTAGTTAAACCTAAAATAGTTCTAATTAATGTTGACTTGCCTGAACCTGAAGGTCCTAAAATAGCAATTATTTCACTATTACTAACTTTTATATTAATGTTATTTAAAGCTAATACATTTCCTGGATACATTTTGCAGACTGATTCAATTTTTAATAATGGTTTAGACATTAATTACTATTTGCTTCAATGATAGATAATTTAAAATGACTATCTATTAATACCATCTTTTTTAAAGCAGGTAACATATCTTCATCTGATATATTTGTATCATAATAATCTACTTTTTTACCACCATAACCTCTAAGCATACCATCTTTTATTTCTGGATTATTATGTAAATTAGCTACTTCATTTTTAATTGCTATTTTAACTGTATCAGGAAGTTTAATAGACATCGCCAAAGGAGGATTAGGTATAGGGTCAGATTTAGCAATAACTTTAAAATCATTTTTATCAATTGAACCTTGCCTTACTGCTTTTTCATATGAATTAAAGGACGATGCCGCAGCATCTACAATTCCTGCTTGTAATGATTTCAGGCTATTAGCATGGCTACCAGTAAGTTGAGACTTAGATAAATCTAGGATAGGATCTATCCCTGCTTCTACTAACATAGCCATTGGGTAAACAAAACTCGAAGTAGAATTAATATCCCCAAATGCAACTTTTTTATTTTTTAAATCTTCTAATGAAGTAATACTAATATCATCTTTTTTAGCAAATATACCTGAATAATATACAGAACTGCCTTTTCTAACTTCTACAGCTAAAAGTTCTACAC
>Ga0315327_10000860_pt1 | contig 15442 bp, 17 predicted proteins | sample M110032315metaG_FD_203460 | JGI IMG/M metagenome (GOLD analysis project Ga0315327, IMG submission 203460) | Ammonia-oxidizing marine archaeal communities from Monterey Bay, California, United States - M1 100m 32315 | ecosystem: Environmental > Aquatic > Marine > Coastal | place: USA: California... | reverse complement strand
TAATGATAGAATTTATTAGAATGTATAGTATTAGATTAGATGAGACAACAATTAAATTTAATAAAAACTACGAGAATCATTTATTATCTGATAATGGAATAATATTTATGACAGCTCATTTTGGTAACTGGGAAGTTATTACATCACTACTTCATAAATATAAACATGTAACGGCTATAGCTAGACAGCAAAAGAATAATGGAGGAGACAAATTTTTTAATGAATCTAGATTGCTGGATAATGTTACACTAATTTCCAATAAAGGTTCTAAAAGAAAAATGCTTAGATCTTTAATAGATAAGAAAATATTATTAATTGCAAGTGATCAGAATGCTAAAAAACATGGAACTTATATTGATTTTTTTGGAGAGCCATGCTCTATTCCAAAAGGGGCCGGACATTTTTACAGCTCTACTAAGTCAAAATTATTAATTGGTTTTTGTATTTTAAAAGAAGATTTAACTTATTTTTTAGAAATTCAAAATATTGAATTGAAAAATAAGTCTGAACAAAAACAAGATATAATTGTAGAAATAAATACAATATATTCAAAAATGCTTGAAGATATTATAAAAAAATATCCTGAACAGTATTTTTGGTTCCATAAAAAATGGGATAAAAGGATTTATCAATAATGATTTATGAAGCAATAAATGAAAATATAAATAAAGCAGCTCAATTTCTGCTAAGTGGAGAAATAATAGTTTATCCAACAGATACTTTATATGGATTTGGAGTTGATGCAACAAATGAGAATGCAATTAATAAATTAAATCAATTAAAAAAAAGAATTCAGCCTTTAAGCATAATTGTAAGTTCGAATAAGATGTTACACGAGTTTTGTACTGTTGATAAAAATAAAATTGATTTAAAAAAATATTTTCCAGGACCTTACACTTTGTTATTTAATAAAAAAAATAAATTACCTGAGATATTAACAATAAATTCTAAAAAAATTGGGATAAGAATTCCTAAATTAGATTTTACAATAAAATTAGTTGATACTATTAATAAGCCAATTGTTACAACAAGTATTAATATTCACAATGAAGATTCATTAAATGATATAAATAAAATTAAGAAGAAATTTTCGAATTTAAATATTTTTTCAGGTTCAGTAAATGAGAATTCAAAAGGATCGACAATAATTGATTGTACTGATGGATATAATAAGGTTATAAGACAGGGAGATGGAATTTGAAAACATTAATAAGATTAGCATCTTTTTTTAAACCATATAAATTTATTTTATTTATATCAATTGTTGCTTCAATATTATACGGTTTATTTAATGTTGCTTCTTTATGGATTGTCGGGACATTAATAGGTAATCTTTTTGGTTCAGAGGCATTGAATAATCAAAGCCTTAGTGGCCTTAATGGTAAAATTAATTATTTCTTTTCAAATTTAATTTCTTCTGAATCACAAATTGTTCAGCTTAAAATGATTTGTATATTTTTATTTATCACATTTTTATTTAAAAATATATTTTATTATATAAACTGGGTAAGCATCTCCTACATTCAATTGAATATTATTAAAAATTTAAGAAATAAATTTTATAGTTCAATTCAAAGGTTTTCTTTACAATTTTTTGATAAAAATAAAACTGGAGAAATACTTTCTATCATGTTAAATGATATTAATTGGATAAAAGTAGCATTTAATAAATCATTACAAGTTTTTATAAATGAATTAATCAGTATTATTATTTTAGTTTATATGCTGTTTCTTATAAGCCCTTATCTAACATTGTTAATTTTATGCGCTGTACCTGTTTCTGGATTTCTTATTTTAAAAATAAGTCAAAGTATTAAACGTAAAGTAAAGCGAGCAAGTATTAAAATTGCGGATATATCAAGCTATGCTGAAGAAAAAATTATTGGAATTAAAATAGTCAAAGCATTTAATATGACGTCAAAAGAAATTTCAAATTTTGCAAAAGAAAATTATAAATTTTTTAGATTAGAATTTAAACATCAGAGATTGTTTGGACTTACAACACCTATAAATGATATTATAGGAGTAAGCTTAGGGGCATGTCTTCTTTGGTATGGGGGACAAGAAGTTTTGGTTTATAATAAGATGTCTTCAGATGATTTTATGAGATTTATAATTTTTTTATTTGCAATGTTGCAGCCTGCAAGAAAACTTGGGAATAGTATAGCAACAATTCAAACAGGCTTAGCATCCTCTGAAAGATTATTTTTTATGATTGATCAGCCATATAGGAGGTCTAATGAGGAAGATTTAGAAAAAATAGAAAAATTTGAAGATAAAATTGAAATTAATAAATTAAATTTTTCTTATTCAAATAATTCAAATAATATTTTATCAAATATTAATTTAACTATTAAAAAAGGAGAAAAAGTTGCTCTTGTAGGTACAAGTGGTTCAGGAAAAACAACTCTTACTAATCTTTTATTAAAATTTTATGATTTTAATGTTGGAGATATAAAGATAGATAATAAATCATATAATAAAATTAATACAAAATCTATAAGGAATTTAATTGGCCTTGTATCTCAAGAGCCAATATTATTTAATAATACAATAAAAAATAATATTATATATGGACATGATGAGGTATCAAATGATAAAATAATTGAAGCTGCTAAAATTGCTAAGATTGATGAATATGTTTCATCTTTGGATAAAAAGTATGATACTCTTATTGGTGAGAGAGGATCTTTATTATCTGGGGGTCAAAAACAGAGATTGTCTATAGCAAGAGCAATTATAAAGAATCCCCCCATCTTAGTATTTGACGAAGCGACATCTTCGTTAGATTCAGAATCAGAACAAAAGGTTCAAGAAGCAATTGATAATCTTGTTAAGGATAGAACTGTAATCATGATTGCTCATAGATTGACCACTATTAAAAATGTTGATAGAATTATTGTATTAAAAGATGGGGAGATTAAAGAAACTGGTTCACATGATGAGTTGATTGAAAAAAATGGATATTATAAAAAATTATATAATATTCAATTTAAGGATAATAATGAATAGTGCAATAATTTTAGGAAGTGGTATTAGCGAAAGATTTGGAGCTGATACCCCTAAACAATTTATTGAATTTAATAATAAAAAAATAATAGAGTATTCTATAAATACTTTTCTAAATCACAAAGAGGTAAGTGAAGTAATTATAGTTGTACCTTTTAAATGGATAGATATTATTAAAAAAAAATATATAGAATGTAAGGTGGTTGAAGGAGGTGCAACTAGATTTCAATCTATGCTTAATGGATATAATAAAATATCTCGTAAATCAGAAAATATTTTAATACATGATGCAGCACGACCTCTAGTTTCTAAAGAAATTATTGATAACTGTATTGATTATTTAAATAGTTATGATGCAGTATGTCCATATATAGATATTATAGATTCAATAATATCTAAAAATAATAAATCAATAACTTATTTGAATAGAGATGAAATAAAAAAAATTCAAACACCGCAAGGCTTTAAAAAAAATATTTTAGAGAGTTTTTCAAATAAAGAATCATATGGATATGATGATATTTCTACAGCATTACATTATAATAACCATATAGCAGTAAAATTTTTTAAAGGAGAGATTAAAAACTTTAAAATAACTAGTAATATTGATATGCATTTATTTAAGGGAATTGTAAATGAGATGTGATTTGTCAATTATAATAGCTCATTTTAAGCCTGAGGATTTAACAAATAATCCTTTAATCAAAACAATTAATGAAATTAATAACCAAAAAGAACAGTACAAAATAGAGATTATTATTGCTGATGACGGCTCTTTGTATGATTACCCTTTTAAAGAAAATTATTCGACTATAAGTAGCTTTAAAGATAAAGATGTATATATTTTAGATGATAAAATTTTAAAAGAGTTTTTATTAATCCAGAATCTTAATATAAAGGGTATATCTAAATGGGTACATTATCCTAAAATAAATAATAGCATGAATAAAGCATTTATCACAAACTGTGCTGTAAATATATCAAAAAGTAAAAATTTATTATTATTAGATGACGATAATTATTTTATTTCTAAACATTCAATAGCTAACTTAGTTAAGTTGTTTAAAAATTATGATTTAGTGTTTGGGCAAATTAAAGATAATAATAATAGATATAGAACTTATGGGAGCCATAGAGTTCAAGGAACAACTATAGGAATAAAAAAGAATATATTTAATAATATTGGAGGTTTAGGAGAGTGGACATCTGAATTTTCTTGTGCGGTTGATTCTGATTTTTGGATGAAGCTATACAATTATTATAATGAGTATAAAATTAATGGATGTTATACAAATCAAATTTCCACTTATGATAGTTTTTCAAAAAGGTGGAAAAAATATACAAAGCTTTTTAAAGAAATTAGATTAAAGAAAAAGTTTAATAAATTATATGGTTGTAAAAATTATAAAAGTCATAGATCAAATTTTTCTAGACAAAAAAAGTTGTGGTTAGATAATTTAATTAAGTAAATAAATTTATGATTATTGAAAAAACAAATATAGATGATGTTAAATTAATTAAACCTAAAATTTATAATGATTCTAGAGGTTATTTTTTTGAATCATTTAATCAGGAATTATCTAATAGTCTTGATTGTGAATTTATTCAATCTAATGAATCTTTTTCAACATATGGAGTTGTTCGTGGAATACACTTTCAAAAAACACCATTTGAACAATCAAAACTAGTTCGAGTTATAAAAGGTGAAATTCAAGATATAGCAATAGATTTAAGGCCTACTTCTAAATCATATAAGAAATATGTATCTGTAAAATTAAATGATATAAATAAAAATCAACTTTTTATTCCAAAAGGTTTTGGGCATGCTTTTTTAACACTTAGTAAAGAAGCAATAGTTTCTTATATGGTTGATTCAATCTATAATCAAGATTATGATTCTGGTATTAGATATGATGATAAGAGTATTTGTATTAATTGGGATATAGATGAGAAAAAAATTGTTTTATCTGATAAAGATAAAAACTTACCTTTTTTATAGAGAGATAAAATTATTAAATGAAAATCCAATATTATCAGTGTAATAGTAATGGCAATGATTTTAAAATTATATTACATGAGAATAATCTTGATTATTCTGTTTTTTCAATAGATACAATTAGAAAAATATGTAATTATAAAAAGGAATCATCTGTAGATGGTTTAATTTTATTAAACTATAAAGAAGATTTGGCTTTTATGGATTATTACAATAATGATGGAAGCTGGGAAACATTTTGTTTAAATGGAGCAATATGCTCATCATTTGTATTGAAAAATGAATTTAAAAAAGATGATTTTGATATTATTTCAAATAAAATAAGATATAAAACAATCAATGATCAGGATAATATTGTGAAAGTTCAAATTGATAAGCCTGTTTATAAAAAAAGGGATATAAAAATAAATAATAGTTGTGGTAATTATTTAGATTCAGGAGCTAAACATTTAGTTATAAATTATGCTGATGATTGGAGCAATAAAAAAGAGTTAAAGAAAAAAATGGAAAAAATGAGGTATGATGAATTATTTTATCCTGATGGAATTAATGTTAATTTTTATAAGCGAATAAATTTAGATACCATTCAAGTAAAAACGTACGAAAAAGGTATTGAATCACTTATGGATTCTTGCGCTTCTGGAAGTTTTGCTTGTGCGTATGATTACAGTAAGAATAGTAATATTAAATCAATAAAAATTATTAATGATGGAGGTGATTCTAAGATTCTATTTGCTAATGATTATAAAAGAAATTTTTTTTCATCTAAAGCAATAATTGAATTTAAAGGAAATATTGAGGTATAAAGAATGAAATTAAATAATATATTAGATACAGTGGGGGAAACTCCTGTAGTACGCTTAAATAAAGTTACAAAAAATTTAGATTGTAATATATATGCTAAGTGTGAATTTTTTAATCCTGGAGGTTCTATAAAAGATAGAATTGGGAAGCATATGCTAGAAATGGCTGAGGAAGAAGGACGAATTAAACCAGGTGATACTTTAATTGAACCCACATCTGGGAATACCGGTATAGGGTTAGCATTATCTGCTGCGGTTAAAGGTTATAAAATGATAATAACAATGCCTGAGAAAATGAGTAAGGAAAAGGAAGTTGTGTTAAAATCTCTTGGAGCTAAAATTATTAGAACTAGGACAGAAGCTGCTTGGGATGATCCAGATAGTCATATTGAGATAGCAAAAAAATTAAATAAGGAAATTCCAAATTCTCATATTTTAGATCAATATTCTAATGTAAACAACCCGGATGTGCATTATGAATTCACCGCAAATGAAATTTTAAATGATATGGGTGAAGATTTATCCATGTTTGTTGCTGGGGTAGGTACGGGAGGTACTATTACAGGAGTTGCAAAAAAATTAAAAGAAAAATTACCAAATATTAAAATTATTGGAGTAGATCCTTTTGGTTCAATCCTAGGTGGAGGAAACGAAGTGTATCCATATAAAGTAGAAGGTATCGGATATGATTTTTTCCCTGATGTTTTAGATAATAATTTGGTTGATGAATACATCAAAATTAATGATAAAGATTCTTTTATCATGGCTAGAAGACTTATTAAAGAAGAAGGTTTATTAGTTGGGGGATCTTCAGGAGGAGCTGTATGGGCAGCCTTAAAAGCATCTAAGAACCTTAGTGAAAATGAAAAGTGCTTAGTTATATTGCCTGATTCTATTAGAAATTATATGTCAAAACTAGCTGATGATGATTGGATGGAATCTAATAAATTTATTTAATTCTTTTAACCATGTTTTTATATATAAGCTATTTAATATTTTCAATATATATAATTAGTATCATTTTTTTTATTATTGGAATTTCTCAAATTAAAGATAATTATCATCATAATTCAAATTATGATGATATTTCTATAATAGTTTGTGTTAGGAATGGTGAAGGATCTGTTTTAAATATATTGAGAGACTTAAAATCACAAAATTATAATGGAAACTTAGAATTTATAATAGTAGATGATGATTCTAATGATAATACTAAAAAAATTATTAATAATTTTATTTTAGATGATAATAGATTTACATACCTTAATACTAAAAATTATCAATCAGATTTAAAACACAAGAAAAAGGCTTTAGATTATGGAATATCTAAATCAAAATATGACTGGTTATTATTTACAGATGTAGATTGTAGACTTAATAAATACTGGTCTTTAGAAATAAGTAAAAATTTTAATAATTCTAATTATATAATTGGATTTTCAGAAGTAGAAGAAAATAAAACCATAGCCTCTAAATTCCAGTATATTGATTTTAAAATGTTAATGGTATCTAATTTTTCATCAGCAGCTTTAGGATTTCCTCTTGCATGCATAGGTCAAAATCAAGCATATAGTAAAAAACTCTTTAAAGAGAATAAGGGCTTTAGTAAAATTAAGAATTTATTACAAGGGGATGATTCTATATTTATGCAACTTTGTATGAAAAATAAAAATTGTAAAGTTTCTTATAGCGCTCATAAAAATTCTTATGTATTAGCTAAGACCCATTTATCTTGGAAAAGTCTAATTATGCAAAGGATTAGGTGGGCAGGTGATGCAAATATAATGTGGAAATATAATAAACCACTTTATGTTATCTCATTATCAACATTTTATTCAAATTTTCTATTGTTATTCTTATTGTGCAGTGCAAATTATTATAGTTTTTTTATTTTATTATTAATTAAATATTTTTTTGAGTATTTACTCTATATCTTAAGCTGTAAAAAACTAAATCATGAAATTAACAACATATTGTTTCAGTTATGGTTTTTCCTGCAAATTCCATATATAATTGTTGTAGGATCAGGAAGTTTTTATGCAAGTAATCTAAAATGGAAGGGCAGATAAATTAAATATAAATGGCTATTAATTTCATTGTATTCTTTCTTATTTTCATCAAATTTGGATTATAAAATTAAATTTTTTGGTATTTATGTAGCTGATTGTAAAGTTGAGATGTCAGATACTACAATTTATAATACAGATGCTATTAGACTTAATTATAAGGTTAAAACAAAACCTTTTATTGATAATTTTTTTAATATTGATAATTATTATACTATAATTATAGATAAAAATAAATATAACACTCTACTTTATAAAAAAAAGACAGTTCAGCCTAATGTAGTTAATTATATCGAAACTGAGTTTGTTAATAATAATATAAAATATAAAGATAGTAATACTTATTTAGGTGGAGAAGATTTTAATATTTTTTCAATTTTGTATTTAATATCAAATAATAAAAAAGAAGTTATGAATAGTATTAGCCAGATTGAAAGGGAAGGGAAATATTATGATTTTTCCTTTTTAAGTGAAAATAATTCTTATGAGTTAATATTAAATGAGAAAAATATAGAAGATAAGGGTTTAATTGAGCATACTGATATTTTCTTATGGGGTTTATTTCTACCAAATACTAATAATTCTATATTAGTTAATGATTTCGGTTATATCGAAGAATGTAGATTTAAGCGTGGGATATTAACTGTTAGTGCTATAATTGATATAAAATAAAAAAGCCCTATAAATAGGACTTTTTTATATTTACTTCCGACGAGAATTTAATATCGTTTTCTAACTATATTACTTCTTTTTCCACCACGTTACAACAAGTACTAATGCAACTAGTCCAGCTAAACCACCTTGATCAATACTACCCATTAGCTTGCCAATTCCACCAATAACTCCAAAATAATCATCCCAAATTATACCAGATAAAATTCCAAAAACTATTAGAGCTTTAAGTAAATCTGTTAGATCATTAAGCCACGTAGTAACTGTTGCCATTGCTTTTTTCATTAATTGCCTCCAAATTAGATTAATTTGGTTTATGGGCAATAACTAATTATTGCCCATAAACTTGGTTTTGTTAGTTTTTAGTCCATAAATGAACAAAAAACACAAAGTGCAAGCAAACCAGCTAATCCACCACCAAGGAACATATTAACTAAACCAACAATACCACCTATAACGTTAGGTAACCCTGTTGGCCATACAATAGCTGCAAACACAAAAAATACAACAACTGTTTTTAGAAGGCCAGTTAAACCACCTAACCAACCATTAACATTTGATAAAGCATTTTTCATTGTCTTTCTCCTTTATTGTTTCCTTAATATCTAAAAGTTTCATGCACTTTTAGAATTCTTTAAAAAAAACTTTAAATCTTCAAAAAACTAAAATATTTATATTAAAAACATATTTTTTAACACCTACACACTAACTTAACAATAATAAAATGTTTATTCCAAGAATTTATTTAAAGTATTACTTTAACTAAAATTTTAAATTAATTCCTTCTAGATTGTAATTTAGCTAATAATCTTAGTATTTCTAGGTATAACCAAATCAAAGTTACCAGAAGTCCAAATGCCGCGTACCATTCCATATATTTAGGGACATCTGCTTCAGATGCCTCTTCTATAAAATCAAAGTCTAAAACAAGATTTAGTGAAGCAATAATAACTACAAATAAACTAAACCCAATGCTCATTAGTGAAGCATTTTCAATACTCATTATTGATAATCCACTCCCAAATATTCGCATTATGAAGCTAATTAAATAAACGACCCCAATACCTGCTGTTGCTGCAAAAACACCTAATTTAAAATTTTCAGTAGGCTTTATAATCTTAGTTTTATATGCAAATAATAACGATCCAAATATTCCCATAGTTAAAAATATAGCTTGCTGAGCAATGCCCGTGTACATATGCTCATAAATTGCTGATATTCCTCCTAGTGCTAATCCCTCTAAAGCAGCATATATGGGGACGGTGATTGGAGCCCATTGTTTTTTAAAAATTGTTATTAATGCAGTAATGAATCCACCTATAAATCCTACCCATATTAGGCTAGTATTTGCTGTCGAGTATGTATAGTATGCGCAAAATAGTAAAATGATTAATGATATAGTTGTTTTATTAACTGTCCCATCAATTGTCATAATATCTGTACTAGATGTTTTTGTAAGATTTTTAAAAGTATTTTTATTTAAAGCTGGATTACCTGATCGCATTGAAAGATGTCTTCTCATATTTATAATATCCTTTTTTTTATATATAAATAACAAACTAAATTTAATAAATATTTTTAAAGGATTTAAATGAAAGTAATTTGCGCTGGTTGGGGTAGGACAGGAACAAGAAGTTTGAAATATGCTTTAGAGCATATAAATGGACAGCCTTCTTATCATATGCAGAATATATTATTAAATAAGAAAGATGCAAAAAAATGGCATAATTTAATTTTTAGTAATAATAAAAAATATAATTGGGATAGTATTTACAAAGGATATGGCGCATGTTTAGATTTTCCAAGTTGTAACTACTATAAGGAATTAATGGAATTTTATCCCGATGCAAAAGTAATATTAAATTTAAGAGATGATGAAAGTTGGGTTAAAAGCTGGAATGTTTTGAATAATCAGATATTGAAAAGTTTCACATTTAGATTTATAGCTAAATTGCCTTATACTTCATTTAAATTGCATAAAGATATTCATAATGAAATGATTTTAGGAGCAAGAGGAGCTTTTGGTGGAGCAAAAACAGATGAAGAAAAAATGCAAAAATTTAATGATTGGAATCAATCTGTAATTGACTATGTACCTAAAGATAGATTATTAGTATATAAAGTTAGTGAAGGTTGGGATCCAATCTGTAAATTTCTAAATGTTAATATCCCAGATATTTCATTTCCTTATAAAAATAAAACAAAAAATATGGGACATATGTCTCGATTTATTAATGCAATGTTTATTATTTTAATAATAGGTATAATTTCAGTTATATGCTCTTCAATATTTTGGGGTGTTAAATATTTTCAATAAGCTTAGATAAATATGATGAAAATTTTTCTCTTGATTTTTTAGCATTTACAAGTACTTCATCATGTGTGATTTTATTTTTTTTTATTCCTGCGCCATAATTAGTTAGACATGAAATAATAATAAAATTCATATTTAATCTTTTACACATTAAATATTCTGGGAATGTAGACATTCCAACAGCATTTCCACCAAGTCTTATAATTTCTTTAATTTCTTCTGATGTTTCATATGATGGTCCTATAGTATATGTGTATGCTCCTTCATTTAATTTAATTTTATTTATTTTAGCTATATCTTTTGCCAATTTGAAATATGAATGTTCTTCAAATAAATGTTCTTTGGCTTCAGTTGAATTAATAAATGAAAAATCAATAATTTTATTACTAATCATTAAGCTCCCTATATCCCAGTCAGTATTTAAACAACCAGATGAATTTGTTATAATTGATAGTTTAGGGTTAAAATGATTAAATATTTCTATTAATGAGCCAACTTGATTAAATGTATATCCTTCATAATAATGAAATCTTCCCTTAGCGCAGAGAATGGTGTTATTGTTGATTTTACCATATATAAATTCCCCTTTATGTCCTTGAACAGATGTTTGATAAAATGTAGGGATATCATTATATGGGATTGTAATTTTCTCAGAAATTAATTCTGTAAAATTATCTAATCCTGAACCAAGAATTATACAAACATCTGGGCTCATTTTAATGAATCTTGAAAGATATTCTATTGATTTTTCAAAATTCATGATTTGTAGCTAGTTGTCCGCATGCAGCGTCGATATCTTCTCCTTTACTCCATCTAATTAACACTCTTATATTATGTTGATTTAATATATCTGCAAAATCATTTATAGTCTTATTATCTGAACGTTTATAAATGCCTGATATTTGATTAAATGGAATTAAATTAACTTTACATTGTATGTTCTTTAATAACTTTGCAAGTTCTTTAGCATTTTCAATTGAATCGTTTATTCCCTTTAATAAAACGTATTCAAACATAATCACTCTAGTTTTAAAAAAATTATATTTTTTTAATGAAGAAATTAATTCATTTATATTCCATTTTTTATTTATTGGCATAATTTTATCTCTAATCAGATCATTTGGAGCATTTAGAGATAATGCTAATTTATATTTATGTTTTTCTTTTATAAATAAATCTATTTGAGGCAATACTCCTGCAGTAGATATCGTAATGCGTTTTGTCCCTAAATTAAAAGCTTTATGATTGCTAAATATTTTACAAGATTCAATAACATTTCTATAATTTAAAAATGGTTCACCCATTCCCATAAATACAATGTTTGTAATTGGTACAGCAGTGTTTTTTTTAACTATTATTAATTGTTCAATTATTTCACCTACATTTAAATTTCTATCAATACCCATCTTTCCAGTTGCACAAAAATCACAATCAACATTACATCCGATTTGAGATGAAATACATACAGTATGTCTTTTATTATCTATCATACTAACAGATTCAATTAATTTATTATCGTTTGTTTTTAATAAAAATTTTATGGTTTTATCAATTTTAGAAATTGATTTATTTTTTATTTTCAGGAGGCTTATTTCGCAGTCAGAATTTATTTTTTCCTTTAATTTTTTAGGGATATTATTCATTTTGTTTAAATCTAGATGATTATTTTTATATAACCATCTAAATAATTGTTCACCATGAAATTTAGGAAAATTATTTGAAATACAGTATTCCTCTAATTCATTCTGATTCTTGCCTATTAAAGTAATCTTTTTATTCATTTTCAATATTAAATTGGTAAAAGTTATTAATTATTGTTAATCTAAATGATAGTTTATTAATAATTAATATAAAAAATCTAAAGGTTTAATATGGATAATGTAAAATTATTGGAAAATTTAAATGATCAAAAAACTAAATTTTATGATGAAATAGGTAAAATTATTGTTGGTCAAAACGATGTTATTGAACATATATTTATTGCCTTGCTATGTAAGGGACATATTTTATTAGAGGGTGTTCCAGGTTTAGGAAAAACATTAATAATAAAAACCATATCAGATGTTTTAGATTTAAATTTCAACAGAATTCAATTTACTCCTGATTTAATGCCTTCTGATATTACAGGGACAGAAATAATAAATCAAAATTTAGATACTGGAAATAGAGAACTGAAATTTATTAAAGGGCCCATTTTTTCAAATATTGTTTTAGCAGATGAAATTAATAGGACCCCTCCTAAAACACAATCAGCATTATTGGAAGCTATGCAAGAATATTCTGTTACAACCGGAGGAAAAACTTATAATATTGATAAGCCATTTTTTGTATTGGCTACACAAAATCCTATTGAGCAAGAAGGGACTTACCCATTGCCTGAAGCTCAGCTTGATAGATTTATGTTTAATGTCCTTATTGATTATCCTCCCTTTGAAAATGAGCTTGATATTGTTAAGTCAAATACAACTATAGTAAATGATAATATTAAAAAGGTTATTAATTCAAAAGAATTAAGTGACTATCAAAACTTAGTTAGGAATGTTCCTGTTTCAGATAATGTTATAGAATATGCTGTTAATTTTGTTCATAATACAAGGCCATCAGAATCTTCTCATGAACTTACAAGTAAATATATTGATTGGGGAGCTGGACCTAGGGCAAGTTCATTTTTAATTTTAGCAGCTAAAGCTCAAGCGCTTTTGTCTGGGAAAGCTACTCCTGATATTCAAGATGTAAAAAAGGTTTCTACTCCAGTTTTAAGGCATAGAATAATTCTTAATTTTAATGCAGAGGCTGAAGGAATTAAAATTGATGATGTTTTAAAAGAACTATCTAAAGAAAAATGAAAAAGGAATATCAAGAGTATTTAAATCCATCAGTTATAAATAAAATAGATAATTTATCTTTAAGAGCAAAATTGGTAGTTGAAGGATTTATTATTGGAATGCATAAAAGTCCCTACCATGGTTTTTCTGTAGAATTTTCTGAGCATAGACCCTATGGTTTTGGAGATGAAATAAAATATATTGATTGGAAATTATGGGGTAAAACAGACAGGTTTTATATTAAACAATTTGAAGAAGAAACAAATTTAAGTTGTCATTTAATTTTAGATAAAAGCTTGTCTATGAATTTTGGTTCTGATAATCTAACAAAATTTCAATATTCTAAATCAATATCTGCTGCATTATCATATTTGATGATTAAACAACAAGATGCAGTTGGATTGACTATTTTTGATGAAAAAATAAATACTACAATTAAACCTAAATCAAAAATAAGTCACTTAAATCTTTTGCTAAAAACCATGCATAATTCTTCAACAGGTGGAGAAACTAATATTTCAAGTCTATTGCATGGTTTGGCAGAATCAATTAATAAAAAAGGTCTTATAATTTTAGTTTCAGATCTATTAGATGATGAGCATAAAGTCATGGAATCATTGAGGCACTTTAGATATAAGGGGCATGAAATTATAGTTTTTCATATTGTTGATCCAAAAGAAAAAGATTTAGATTTTAATCAAAATATGAATTTTATTGATCTTGAAAGTAATTATAATATTATTGCTGATTCAAGGTTAGTAAAGGAAAATTATAACAAAGCATTTAAGAAATTTTCAGATTACTATAAAAATGAATGTCTTAGAGATAAGATTGATTATAATTTAGTTAGTACTTCTGATTCTTTGGATAAAACGTTATTACAATATCTAATTAAAAGAAGTCAGATTAATAAGTAGTTACATTTTTTCTTTTAAAGCAGGGATGAATAATTTTCGTAATTGTTTAATAACTTTGCTTAATTCTTTTGCATAGCTAGCGCTTGTTTTATCATCGGGATTAAATCCACTTGCATCAAAAAACTTTTCTTTAGCATTTGATAAGTATTCTTTAGCAGTTTCTGCATCTTCTAAAGTTTTTGCAATAATCTCTTTATCTTCAGTCGCTGATTGTATTACATCTGCTACATTGTTGTATAAATCATATCCTATATACCTATAGCATACAGCAAGATTATAGCAGGTTTCAGATAGTACTAAATCTTCAGTATCAGTATTCTCATATAATTTATCAAAAAGTTGAGACCCAAATTCTATTGCCTGCATATAATCTTCTTTATCTATGTATATCATGAAAATTTCTTTTTCAACTAGAAGTTTTAGTTTTTTATCATCTGTTTTAATTTGCTGTAAGGAGGAAATTGCTAAATCATAATCTTTTGTTTCTCTAGCATATTTTGATTTTCTAAAAATTAGATTTTGATTGGAATTATTTATTTTAAATCCCTTATCTAAATATTGCATAGTTTTCTCCATATCTCCTCTTTCATATGACATGTCAGATAATGCGATATAGTTTTCAACAAGCTTTGGATTTAGCTCCATAGAGAATAAAAATTTAGACATAGCTTTATTCTTTTTTCCTCTTTTAAGAAGTTTTATTCCATCATTATGGATGGTTGAAGCTTCATTTTTAATTGCTTGGTGAACAGTATTAATTGCTATTCCTCCAGATTTGAAAGGCCTTTCTAAATTGGTATCCATTCTATCTAATGCAAGCTTAAACATTTCAGCTACTTT
>Ga0315327_10000859_pt1 | contig 15451 bp, 17 predicted proteins | sample M110032315metaG_FD_203460 | JGI IMG/M metagenome (GOLD analysis project Ga0315327, IMG submission 203460) | Ammonia-oxidizing marine archaeal communities from Monterey Bay, California, United States - M1 100m 32315 | ecosystem: Environmental > Aquatic > Marine > Coastal | place: USA: California... | reverse complement strand
CGTATTCCAGTCATTCTCAATATCATCTAAAGTAAATCTTGGTCCAGCTTCTAGACACACAACATTAACACCTTTTTGTGCTAATTCATTGCCTAGTACTCCTCCGCCAGCACCAGATCCAATAATTACTACTACTGAGTCATCATTTTTATCAAAAGTTTTAGCCATTATCTTCCTCCCTTAGGTAGCCAACCAATATCATCAAATCCACGATTGATGTATCCGCCATGTTCAACAGAAGAACCTTCCCATCCAAAAAATGCTGCTACTCTTGGATTCCCGTAAAGGCCGCTCATCGTAGCTCCTCTAACAGTTTCAAAAAAATCACTTCCATCAATTCTTTTTAAGTTTTGAAGTTGTAACCCAGATGATTGATCTTTAAATGCAACATTATATGTACGATCTGATTCAATAATTTGACCTAAATCTTTAACTCCCGCATCTAATTTTTCAACTAATGAGGAATCTGTTTTAGCTTGCTCATCTAAATTAGCCACAACTTCAGCATAATACTGATCGCCTAAAAAATCATGAGGATAAAGATGACGTGCCATTATTAAGATTGAAAGAGCAGTATCTCCAGATAAAACCTCAGTGCTTAATGCCCAAGCTTCTTCTGTATTAGCTAATATAGATCCTGCTCCTGAAACTACCACACCAGCTGTTGTAGAACCTTGAATAAAGGTTCTTCTACTTACGTTATTTGACATTTTCTCCTCCCAAGAAATAAACATTAAATAATAATATGTATAAAAAGATTTGCATAAAAAAAATATCTAAACAAGCAAATTATGTATTATTTTTTTTAATAAAACTTTAAATGTATACCTATTTGACCAATATTAAATTTTATATAGAATGATATAAGTTTGGAAAGAAATGATAAGCAACTTAAAAAAATTTAATATTAATAAACCCAATTTTAATCCGGCGTTGATAAGACTCCTGTATATGATTACTTTTGGAATAGTTGCCTATATTTTAATATGGCCGCTATTGGCTTTATCTGTAATTCAATTTGGTTTCCAATTATTTGAAGGTATCCCTAATGCTAGACTAGTGAATTTATCAAATCAAATTATTACATATATAATGCAAATATTTGATTATATTACATATCAAACAGATCAAAAACCTTATCCATTTTCTTCTTTACCAGTTAAAACTGAAAAAAAAGTAAAAGTAAAATCAAAAAAATAATTTGTATTTAATTTAATTTTTTACTCTAAAAAGTCTTGATGGCCATTAGAGATTAATAGTCTTTTTAGTGCTTCAAAATGTCTATAAGAATTTGCTGACTCGCCAGAAGCTTCTTCTTTAATTTGATCAGAAACCTTCTTAGCAATTTGTCCTTTAATAGGTTTTAATTTTTTTCCTAAAGACATGGCTAAAATTTGAGCTCTACAGGCTTTTTCTAAATAGTATAGTGACTCCCATGCCTCATAAATATTATTGCCAGTAACAATAATTCCATGATTGGCTAAAAATAATATATCGGATTCAACCATAGATTCTCCTATAGGTTTTGCCGTATGTTTATCGAGTACTAAACCATCATATTCATCTAAATAACTTATATTATTATAAAACCTGCAAGCATTTTGGTCTGCCATAAGCAATCTTCCTCGCTCTATCATAGTAATAGCTAAAGCTGATTCCATATGAGTATGCATTACACATTTATTTTTTATATTTGCATTATGAACTGCCCCATGAATTAAAAAGGCTGTTGGTTCAGCATAGCCATTTCCAGAAATCTTTTTACCTTCTCCATCTACCACTAGTAATGAAGATGCAGTAACTTCAGACCAATGAAGACCATATGGGATCAATAAATATTCATCTTCTCGATCAGGTAAAGATAAAGATAAATGATTATCTATCCCTTCTGAAAAACCAAAATAATCCGCTAACCTATATGCAGCTGCAAGATCTTGACGTGCTTTTAATTCAATTTTATCCATAATTTATTCTAATCATTAAACATTATAACTTGTCTTACTGTAGACCCTTCAGATAATTTATCAAATCCCTCATTAATTTGATTTAAATATATGTGATCACTCATTAACCTATCAACCTCAAGCCTTCCTGATTTATAAAGTTCTATATATGCAGGTATGTCTCTATCAGGCACACAACTTCCTAAATATGAACCCTTAATAGTCTTTTCACCCGCTACTATATCTGCGTGTTGAATGGAAAAATTTTTATCTGGATGAGATAATCCAGAAGATACTAAGGTACCACCTCTTCTTATAATACTATAACCTAACTCCATTGCTTTTTCTGAACCAGCACATTCAAAAGAATATTGCACGCCTCCACCTGTAGAATTATTTAAGTTTTCTAATAAGTTTGGATCATCAGCTTTAAATACCTCATCTGCTCCTAATTGTTTTGCTATATCTAACTTTTCTTGAAGCAAATCTATACCAATTATCTTTGAGGCACCTGCTGCTTTTGCTCCAATCAATGCAGCAAGACCAGTTCCGCCTAGGCCTACTATGGCGACAGAAGAACCAACTCTAATATTAGCTGTATTAAATACTGCTCCTGCACCTGTTATAACTGCACAGCCAAACAACGCTGCCTCGTCTAGTGGCAGAGATTTTTCTACTTTAACTAAGGACTTAGAAGAAACTACAGTAAATTCAGAAAAACAAGAAACACCTACTTGATGATTTATAAATTGTCCATTCAATCTAAATCTCTTTTCTCCAGATAGTAATGTACCCGCTCCACCAGCCACTAAACCTGGCCCACATAAGGCAGGTCTTCCTTCTTTACATGGAATACAATTTCCACAAGAAGGGACAAAAACAAAAACTACATGATCACCAATTTCAAATTTATTCACACCTTCACCAAGGGCTGCAACTACTCCTGAACCTTCATGTCCCAAAACCATAGGCATAGCTCTAGGTCTATTTCCATTTACAACCGACAAGTCAGAATGACATAAACCTGCCGCTGAAACTTTTACTAAAACTTCATCAAAGCCAGGAGGATCAAGCTCAATGTTTTCAATTTTTACAGGTTTGCTATCTGAAAAAGGTCTTGGTAAACCCATATCATATAACACAGCAGCACGACATTTAATAGTTTGGTTCATAAGCATTCTCCCTTGTAGAAAACTATATATATAAACTTATAAAATTAAAATTATTTTTTCTTTTCATTTGCGAATAAATAAATAATTAAAGAAATAGTCAATAAAATAGCAACAAATAAAAAAGCTAATCTATACGCTTCAATAGGTGCACCTGAAGAATCTCCTCCCATAAAATATATTATTTTTCCAGTTAACCATTGAATCAAAAATACTCCGGAAAAATTAAAAAAATTTGCAGTCGATAAAGCTCTTCCCATATATTCCTTATCAAAAAGGACTTGATAATGAGATATTAAAGCTACACTAAATGCACCAAAAAAGCCTAATACACAAAATAAAATGTATAAATAAGTGATGGAAATATTTGATATAACAGAAAGTATAAAAAGTAATAAGATCACTCCTGTAGACCCGAATATTACAACTCGTTTGTAATTTCCAAATACACTTCTTAGTCTTCCAAATACAAATGAACCAATGTTCCAACTTATGGCCATAAACATTAATATTTTTCCCCTTTCTATATAATCTAACCCATAAATATCTTTTAAATATGGGGCTCCCCATAATCCTAAAATTACAAACAAAGAAGAATAGCTCATAAGAGACATAGGTATCATAAACTTAAAATTTCTTTCCTTTAAAACTAATAATAAATTTTTTAGTGAAATTGATTCATTTTTTTTATTTAAAACTAACCCCTTCTTTCTATCTTCTAATATAAAATAATAAAGTAGCATTACAAAAAAAGTAATAATAGCTGCTACCCAAAACGAAAATCTCCAACCATATAATTTCGAAAAATATGACAATGGCGTCGTAGCTAATAAACCTCCTATTCCTCCGACAGCTAAAATAACACCAGCCAATTTAGAGAATTGATCACTATCAGTCCATCGTGTGATAAGAACGAGTGAGCCCATAAGACATATAGAGCAACCTAAACCCATAAAAACTCTCCCAAGCAATAGACCGAAAAAAGAATTTGATATAGCAAAAATAATTGATCCTAATACACCAAATATAATTACGGCTGACATAACTTTTCTTGGACCGTATCTATCTATTAAAATACCAGCTGGGATTTGAAATATTGCAAAAGAAAGAAAAAATACGCCACCTAATAAACCCATATTATTTGGATTTATATTAAAATCATTCATCAAGCTAGGAGATAAAACTCCAATTGAAGTTCGGAGAAATTGGCTTACAGTATAACCAGCGCATAAAACGCACATAATCAATAAAAAATGTCGTTTATAATTAAACATAACGCCTTATTACATAAATAAATTTTAAAATGATATATTTTTGTCATAAATAATATTTTATGATAAACTATAATGTGAATTATAAAAAAATATATTATTATAGACAATGGGAAAATATGAATAAAACTAACTTATCAATTATTTTATTTTTAATATTAATTTCTATAAATGTTCACGCGAAAGAAAGTGTTAACTGGTATGGAGATATTCAACCAATATCAAATCAAGATTGGAATTTATCTAAAGCTAAGCATTTATTAGAAAGAGCAGGTTTTGGTGGAACCCCTGATGAAGTAGAATTTATATTTAAACTTGGATTATCAAAGGCAGTTAAGCACCTAGTTTACTATGAAAATATTTCAGTTAGTAATATGCCCCAATTTGATGAATCAAATATACATGATCCAGGCTTAATAAATTTTCCTCCAAGTAGGCCTGCAACAACTAAGTTAGCTAAAGAGACAGGAGAAGCTCTAGGAGTAAAAGTTAAGGAATCAGGTAATAGGAAACTACAGCCTATAGTGAATAAATTTTTCTTTTGGCTAAGAGCAAGTAGGTTAGAAACTAAAAGAGTTGCTTATTGGTGGGCAGATAGAATGATCAATTCACCTAGACCATTAGAAGAAAAAATGACTCTGTTTTGGCATAATCATTTTGCAAATAATGAACAAAAAGTAAGGGATTATAGAAAGTTATTATTACAAAATAAAACTTTTAGAACCCATGCTACTGGTAATTTTAGAAATCTCTTAATTGCAACCGCAAAAGATCCAGCTATGCTATACTTTTTAGATGCTGGCCAAAATGTTAAAGGTTCCCCTAATGAAAATTTTGCTAGAGAAATTATGGAACTTTTTACTTTAGGTGTAGACAATTATGAAGAGGAAGATATAAGAGAAGCAGCTAGAGCATTTACAGGCTGGAATACTAATGATTTAGAGTTTATAGTAAATAAAAACCAGCATGATACAGGCAGCAAAACTATTCTAAATAAAACAGGTAATTTTTCTGGTGAAGATGTAATTGATATTCTACTTTCTCAGGATGCAGCATCAAAATTTTTAGTAAAAAAAATATATAAAGAATTTGTTAATGAAAACTTAAATAACGATATTATCGAAAGCTATGCTAATATTCTAAAGCAAAATAATTTCGAATTAAAACCACTTTTATCTGCAATGTTTTTATCCAGAGATTTTTATAGTGATAAAAATAGAGGGGCACATATAAAATCTCCTGTAGAATTAGTTATCTCTACTTATAAAAAATTAGGTTTAAATAATACTCCAGGCGTTCCTGATTTTAATCAATCCACTACAGCTATGGGCCAAACTCTATTTTGGCCTCCAACCGTTGCAGGTTGGGCAGGAGGAAAAAGTTGGATTACCCCAGCCCTACTAATGGAAAGAGGTAATTTTGCAAGAAGTTTTTTATATCCTGATATAGACTTTATTGATAAAGACTTTTACTCTCCTGACCCCAAAATAATAGTAATGCATAATGCAATTAAAGAAGGAGCAGATATAACTAGTGCAACAAAATCTAGCAATGGAGGAGACTCTATGATGATGGCTGAATCAAATATGATGGCTGATAGAGATGAGGACTTTAATACCAGATATGCCTCCTATAAAGGGTGGCAAATGGCTGTTTCTAGAGTAAAACCTATAATGAGAAATGCTGTAAATGTAAATTTTACATCTATGGTTTTAAATAGTGGTGCAACGAATTCTCATGAAGCTGTAGATTATTTAATAAATAGGTTTTTAATTGTTAAAATTGACGGTAAAAAACGCGATATGATAATTTCTTTTTTGAGTGATAATTTAGGTACTAATGATCTTTTGCAAGCAGAAACATACTTAGAGGATAACCTCAGATTAGTTTTACATTTAATTATGAGTCAACCTGAATATCAATTAGGATAAATAATATGAAAGATATAAAAAGAAGAACATTTTTAAAAACCACCTCTGCCGCAACAATAGGTGCATTATCTCCAATTAATTATGTAAGTTCTAAAGAATCAATAAATGGAAAAATACTTGTAGTTTTAGAACTTTCTGGAGGAAATGATGGTCTAAATACAATAGTGCCATATGGAGATGATAATTACTATAATCATAGACCTAACATAGGTATAAAAGAAGATAAGCTACTAAAAATTGATGACTATTTTGGCTTTAACCCTGGTATTGTCGGTTTAGAGTCATTATATAAAGAAGGTAATATGGCAATTATTCATGGTTGCGGTTATGATAATCCTTCTTTTTCTCATTTTACTTCTATGGCTTATATGCATACTGCAGCTCCTAATAGTGGAGAAGAATATGGTTGGTTAGGAAGACTAGCAGATCAAATGGCCCCTTCTTCATATAAAAATTTTATTATTAATGTTGATAAAACTCAGTCCTTAGCAGTAAAATCAAAAAACCATGTTCCTATAGTTTTTGATAACCCGGAAAGGTATCAAAGAGAAAGTTTTTATGCACAAAAAAATATTTTAAATACAATAATAAACAATAATGATGCTGAAATAAATTCTTCTCAAAAATTCTTAAATGAAATAGCCAATAGCGCTAATGAATCATCTAATCTAATAAGTGAAGCCTGGTCAAATTATACGCGTAGAGTAGATTATGGAATAGCCCCAGTAGATTTAGACAAAATAGCAGCACTGATAGAATCTGATATTCCTACTAAACTTTATTATACTGCCTTTAGAGATAATGCATTTGATACGCACGTTCATCAAAACAACTTACATACAAGACTTCTAACATACGCATCCGATGCTATAAGAGGTTTTATGAGTGATCTTGAAAGAATGGGAAGATCTAATGACGTAGTTTTATTAGTAATGACAGAGTTTGGAAGAAGAGTTCCTGAAAATACTAGTTTAGGTACTGATCATGGTTCAGCTGGACCCATGTTTGTAATAGGTTCTTCAGTAAAAGGTGGGCATTACGGGAAAATACCAGACTTATTAAATGGATTAGATGAAGGGGATAATTTGAAATATACTTCAGATTTCAGAAGTGTCTATGCAACATTAATTGATAGATGGCTGCAAGTAGATTCTAAAAACATTTTAAGAAAAAACTTTCAAACATTTGATATCTTCGATAGAACTGTTTAATAGTATTTTGTAATCAAATTCTGTTAATTATTCTTTCACTTATATTTATGAAAGTTAAAGTCAGGGGAATGCAATGAATATGTCATACGAAAGTTTAGATAACGGTTTATCAAAAACTTTATTAAAGATAAGCTTTAAATTAGAAAAAATATTAGAATTTATAGGTAAAATAGGGGCATGGTTATCTTTGCCTTTAATAGCTATTATAATTTTTGATATAATATCTAGACGTTTTTTCGTATTAGGATCAACAAAACTTCAAGAAATGGAATGGCACTTGCATGCAGCATTATTTCTATTAGCCTTAGGTTATGCTTATGTAAAAAATTCTCATGTAAGAATTGAAGTTATTAGAGAAAGCTTCTCTACTAGGTTAAAAGCTATTTTAGAAGTTATAGGAGTACTTTTTTTTATTCTCCCTTACACTGGATTGATAGTATACTTTGGATTTGATTTTGTATCACGTTCATATCAAATGAATGAAGTTTCATCTGCACTTACTGGTTTATCTCATAGATGGATTATTAAATCATTTGTCCCCATGGGAATGGCATTTTTGTGGCTTGCGGGTATTAGTGTGCTACTAAGAAACTTAGCATATTTAATCGGTGTAAATAAAAATAATAATATAATAATTGAGGCTTCCCAATCTATGTCTCCTGAATTAGCAAGTGCGGCTGATGAGTTAATTAAAGATGCAAATATAGAGGAAAATAAATAATGTCTATTGATTTTGTTACATTACTTCCAGTATTCATGTTTGCTACTCTAGCACTGCTATTATTTAGTGGTTTTCCTGTTGCATTTGTATTAGGCGGAGTTGGTCTAGGTTTTGGCTTTTTAGGAATGGCATTTGACGTTTTTAGCTTTATAGAATTTTTTAATATTATAAGTAGGATATGGGGAGGAGTTTGTGAGAATTTAATTTTAGTAGCTGTTCCAATGTTTATATTTATGGGAACTATGTTAGAACGAAGCGGTGTTGCAAATGATTTATTATACTGCTTACAAGTACTTTTAAGAAAAGTTCCAGGGGGGTTAGCGCTATCAGTTACTATTATGGGAACTATCATGGCTGCAACAACAGGAATAATAGGCGCATCAGTTGTAATGATGACATTACTTGCACTTCCAGTAATGTTAGATAGAAAATATGATCCATCATTAGCTACAGGAACAATTGCCGCTTCAGGTACCTTAGGTATTTTAATTCCACCATCTATTATGTTAGTTATCATGGCTGACCTTCTATCAATTTCAGTAGGAACTTTATTTTTAGCAGCAGTAATACCTGGTTTACTTCTAGCATTTATATATACAATTTATATTTATTTAAGAACAAAATTTAACCCTAAATTAGCACCTCCTCTTTCAGAGGATTTGGGTCCTAAAACTAAATCAGAACTATGGATTATGATCTTCAAATCTTTCTTGCCTCCAATATTTTTAATTTTATGTGTTCTAGGTTCAATTTTTGCAGGTGTTGCCACTCCTACTGAAGCTGCAGCCGTTGGAGCATTGGGGTCTATAATATTAGCTTTATTTAATAAACGCTTAACAACAACTGTTATAAAAAGTGTAACGGAAAGATCTGCTTTAACCTGTGCTATGATATTTGGGTTATTTATTGGGGCAACAGCATTCTCCTATGTATTTAGATCTCTTGGTGGAGATGATTTAATTCATCATTTTGTAGAAAGTTTAGGTTTAGGCTCATGGGGAATATTATTCTTTATGATGGGCATGGTATTTCTATTAGGTTTTTTCTTTGATTGGGTAGAAATCACACTAATTGTTCTTCCTCTTTTTTTGCCAATTCTTGGTACACTTGATTTTGGAACGCATTTAGATCCTACAATGGTTGTTCCTTGGGTGGCTGTTTTAATCGCAGTTAATTTACAAACATCTTTCTTAACTCCCCCATTTGGGTTTGCATTGTTTTATCTAAAAGGTGTTGCACCGAAATCAATTAAAATACAAATGGTATATAAGGGAATTATTCCATTTGTACTTTTACAATTAGTAGGTTTAATTACTATAATATTATTTCCAGAATTAGTATTATGGTTGCCTAATAAACTTTTGGATTAGTTATGATTAAAATATTTTTTATTATATTTATAATATTATTTCCACTTAGCACTATAGCTAATGAAATATCCGTTGTTGATGCAGCAAAAGAATTAAATAATGACCTTATAATTATAGATGTACGTAATATAGAAGAATGGAAAGAAACTGGAATAATACCTAATTCAAAACTTATACAAATGCTTTCATCACAAGGAACTATTAGAAAAGATTTTATTTCAGAATTAGTAGCTGCTCTAGGTGAAGATAAGAATATTAAGGCAGCAATAATTTGTCGCTCAGGCAGAAGGTCTTCAGCTACAGTTAGCATGTTACAAGACAAAGGATTTAATAATATTTTTAATATATCTGAAGGCATGGTAGGTAATGGTAGCACTACTGGCTGGGTAAATAGAAACCTGCCTGTTATTGAATGTAATGAAGAGTGTAAATAAATAAATATTTATATTGAATTTGATTATAATATAGTTACATTATCAATAAATATAATTTCCAAGGAGGTATTAAATGATTAAAATTTTCATCAAATCTATAACAATAATATGCTTATTAACATATATGAACTCTGCTCATGCAGGAGATGCAAGTAAAGGAAAGAAAGTTTTTAACAAGTGTAAGGCTTGTCATGGTATAGATGAAGGTGGAAAAAATAAATTAGGTCCTAATCTATGGAACACTGTAGGTTCCCCAATTGCAGCTGCAGAAGGATATAAATATTCTAAGGCATTAATGGCTTATGCAGAAGAAGCAGGAACTTGGAATGAAAAAAATTTAGATACCTGGTTAAAAAAACCAAAAGATTTAGTACGTAAGACAAAAATGATATTTCCTGGTTTAAAAAAGGAAGAAGACAGAGCAAACATAATTGCCTATCTTAAAGAAAACGGAAATAATTAAAAGAAGGCATACATATGGAGCTAAAAGGTGCATATCTTATACCTGCATCCAAAGATAAAGTTTGGGAAGAGTTAAATAATCCAGATTCTTTAAAAAAAGCAATTAAAGGATGTGAAACTTTAGACAAAATATCTGATACTGAATTTAACGCAAAAGTAAAAGCTAAAATAGGACCAGTATCGGCCATTTTTAATGGATCAGTTACTTTAACAGACATAAATCCCCCAAATAGCTATGTAATATCAGGCCAGGGAAAAGGTGGTGCGGCAGGTTTTGCTAAAGGAAATGTAAAGATTACTCTTACTGAAGATATAGATAAAAATAAAACTAACTTAGTTTATACTGGCAATGCTCAGGTCGGAGGAAAATTAGCTCAGGTTGGCTCCAGACTAATAGGAGGCGTAATTAAAAATACAACTGACGATTTTTTTAATACTTTTAATAACAATATAATTAATGTAACTAATGTAAATAACTCATCTAATGATCCTATTAATAACAAACCTGTTAAACCAATTATCAATAATAGCAAATCTCATGGCTCTGGTATTTCATACTGGATATGGATTATCTCTTTAATTGTTATTATATTAATTATATTAGCATTTTTTACTTAGTAAAATAAATATATTCATATATAATATTTATCTGATATTATAGCCGGCATAATACGGAGGTAAAATTATGCATGAAGTTTCTATTAAAATTACTATTAATGAAAAAAAATATGAAAGAAATATTCAGCCTAATATTCTTTTAATAGATTTTCTAAGGGAAGAACTAGGTCTAACCGGAACCCATGTTGGTTGCGATACTAGTCAATGTGGTGCTTGCATGGTATTACATAATAACTCAGCAATAAAATCTTGCTCTATATTAGTAGCCCAATTAAATAATCAACAAATTACAACAGTTGAGCATTTACAGAAAGATAATAAATTACACCCTATGCAAAATGCATTTAGAAATAACCATGGATTACAATGTGGCTTTTGTACTCCTGGAATGATTATATCAGCTATTTCGCTTGTTAATGAAAATAACGATCCAACCGAAAAAGAAATTAGAAAACATTTAGAGGGTAATTTATGCAGATGTACTGGGTATCAAAATATAGTTAAATCTATAGAAGAAGGTGCAAAAGATATGCGGGAAAAAGGATAGACAATGTATAATTTTAATTTTCATTCTCCAGGCACAATTGAAGAAGCAATTAGTATTTATAATGCTAGTGAAGAACCAAAATTTTTAGCAGGTGGTATGACCTTACTTGCTTCAATGAAACAAAGGCTAATAGCACCAAGCGATCTAATTAACTTAAGCAATATAAAAAATTTATCTGAAATTAGCTATAAAGAAAATTTAATTACTATAGGATCACTTTGCACTCATTCTGACCTTTCCAATAACGAAATAATAAAAAGTAAAATAAAAAATTTAGCAAAATTAGCAAATGGCATAGGAGATCCTGCGGTTAGAAAAATGGGAACAATAGGAGGCTCTATTGCAAATTCAGATCCAGCAGCTGACTGGCCAGCAGCTATTTTAGCTTTGAAATCTAATATAAAAACAAATAATAGAACTATACTAAATCGGGATTTATTTATTGGTATGTTTGAAACATCTCTTGAAGAGAATGAAATAATAACTTCTATTGAAATTCAAGTACCAGATTTTTTTAATTATATAAAATTTCCTAACCCGGCAAGCAGATATGCTATTGTTGGTGTAGCAATTGCTAAATATAATAATGAAATTTCTGTAGCAATTTCTGGAGCCTCACATAAACCATTTATAGCCAAGTCATTAAGTGAATCATTATCTAAAAACTTCTCAAATGACATTCCTCTTAAAACAATACCTTTAGATGATCTAAATGAAGATATTCATGCTTCAGCCGAATACCGAGCTAACCTTATAGATGTTTTAACAAAAAAAATAATGAATAATAAATAATAATATATTTTATAGTGAGAAAATTATGAAACAATTTGATGAAATATTACATAAAGCCGCACTATGGAGAAAGAGTAATAAATCAGTAGCTTTAGCAACAGTAGTTTCAACTTGGGGTTCAAGTCCACGTCCAGTTGGAAGTCAAATGGCAATTAGTGAAAATTTAGATATCCATGGCTCTGTGTCCGGTGGATGCATTGAAGGCTCTGTAATCTCTGCAGCACAAGAAATTATGAAAACTGGAGTACCTAGATTATTAAAATATGGAGTCAGTAATACTGAAGCATGGGAAGCTGGACTGACATGTGGAGGTAAAGTTGAAGTTTTTGTTGAAAAAATTGGGGATAATGATTGAAAGACGAAACATTAAGCCTAATTCTTTCAGAAAAAAGTAATAGAAACACTATAATCGTTGCTACTGAGATAAGTAGTGGTGAACAAATTATAATTAATGAAAATAATGATACTGAAATAAATAATAAAATTTTAGTGTCTGCAAAAAATAATATTCTACATGGTAAATCAGAGGTTTTAGAAATAGATTCAAAAAAATGGTTTATAAACATTTCTTTGCCCCCATTAAGATTAATAACTGTAGGAGCTGTACATATTGCTCAACCACTTGCAGAAATGGCTACTATTTCAGGTTATGAGGTTACTATTATTGACCCCAGAGCTGCTTTTGCCAATAACCATAGATTTCCAGATATAAAAATTATAAATGATTGGCCGGAGGAAGCTATAAATAATTTAAAAATAGATAATAGAACTGCTGTGGTTACTCTTACTCATGATCCTAAATTAGATGACTCAGCACTAAACGCGGTATTAAAAAGCGATGCTTTCTATATTGGTTCTTTAGGCTCTAAAAAAACACATAATGCAAGAATACAACGTTTAAAAGCGTCTAATTTCTCTTCCGATGAAATAAATAGAATACATGGGCCTATAGGACTAGATATAGGAGCTAAGTCTCCTCAAGAGATAGCTATATCAATAATTTCAGAAATAATCTCTATTAGAAATAAATTTGAATTTAGTGGAGATAATTAAATATGTACTTTGGTAATATTAATGTAAAAGATAGCCTCAATTGTATCCTAGCTCATACAATAGTTATAAATAATAAAAAATTCGCTAAAGGGACTATAATTACCGAAAAAGATAAAAGCTATTTTATAAATAATAAAATAAAAACAATAGTCTGTGCTAAATTAGGTAAAAATGATTTTCATGAAGACAAAGCAGCAAATATAATTGCAGAAACTTTTAAAAATAATAGTATTGCTAGCGAAAAAGCTTACACAGGTAGAGCTAATATATTAGCAAATAAATCAGGCTTATTAGTAATAGATGAAGAAAAAATACATAAATTTAATAATATATCTGATGACATAACTATCGCAACTTTGAATAATAATTCTACAGTAAAAAAAGGTGAAATGATTGCTACTATAAAAATAATATCTTTTGCCGTTAAGGATAGTTTTATAAATAAAATTAAAAATTCTATTTATAAAAAAGCTATTTTAATCAATCCATATATAAATAAAAAATGCGCATTAATCTTGACCCATCACAAGAAACAGAATGTAAAGTTAAATGCTATATCGGAAAGAAGAATTAATGATAGACTAAAAAACTTAAACTGCAGCTTAGATATAATTTCTAATTGTGAACATGACACTAAAGAAATATCAAAAAATATAAATATTATTTTAAAACAAAAAATAGATCTACTTTTAATATTAGGTTCGTCAGCAATTGTTGATATAAAAGATAAAATACCTGAAGCAATTAATAACTCAAAAGGTAAAATTGTTAGATTTGGCATGCCCGTAGATCCTGGCAACCTTTTATTATTAGGTAAGATTAAAAACACACATGTTATTGGTTTACCTGGATGTGCAAGATCACCTAGTCTTAATGGTTTTGATTGGGTTTTAGAAAAAGTTATTTCTGGGACTAATATCACTAAATTAAATATCTCTAATATGGGTGTGGGGGGGCTACTAAAAACCTTAAATGTAAGAGCTAAGATTGAAAAGAAATCAAAAAACTATAATGTTACAAATATTATTCTTGCAGCAGGCCAATCAAAAAGAATGCATAAAATAAATAAATTACTTATTAAAATTGCTAATGAAACCATAATAGAAAAAATAGTTGATAACTCATTAAAATCTATAGCTAATAATACTATAGTGGTATTAGGTTATGAGAGTGATATTTTGCAAAGACTCCTAAATAATAAAAATATAACTACAATTGTAAATAAAGAATACTTAAAAGGACAATCGTCTTCTCTACAATTGGGAATATCAGCATTACCAGAAGATTGTGATGCTGCAATAGTTATATTAGGTGATATGCCGGATATAAGCCCAACATTAATTAATCAATTAATAAAAAATTATAATCCTAATGATAATAAATCTATAATTATTCCTACTTATAAAAATAGAAAAGGCAACCCTGTTTTGATAGATAGAGAATTTTTTCCTGAAATACTGTCAATTAAGGGCGATAAAGGTGCAAAAGATATTATTGAAGCCAATAAAAAATATATAAGCGAGATACCTCAAAAAAATTCCAAAATAATTGAAGATATAGACACTAAAGAAGATCTAGCTAATTATATTAAAAATTAAAAAGGTTCGCATGACAATTAAAACTATAATATTTGATTTTGGCGGAGTAATAACAAATAGCCCAATTGAAGGCTTTAAGTTATTAGAGGAAAAACATGGATATGATAATGGTATAATTACAAATATTAATATGAATAACCCTGATAATAATGCCTGGGCTAAAAGTGAGAGAGGTGAAATAGATATAAATACGTTTCTTGAAGAGTTTGAAAAAGAAGCTTTAGCAATAGGACAAAAAATAAATGCTAAAGAGATACTTCAGCAATTATACGGTTCCTTAAGAGAAAATATGATTAATAAAATTAAATTATTATCCGTATCTAAAAAATAT
>Ga0315327_10000845_pt1 | contig 15534 bp, 15 predicted proteins | sample M110032315metaG_FD_203460 | JGI IMG/M metagenome (GOLD analysis project Ga0315327, IMG submission 203460) | Ammonia-oxidizing marine archaeal communities from Monterey Bay, California, United States - M1 100m 32315 | ecosystem: Environmental > Aquatic > Marine > Coastal | place: USA: California... | reverse complement strand
GTAATTTCAAACAACATAGTTGGAGTACATAGATCTCAAATTAATGCTTTCTATTTGAAAAATAGTTTTAATTTAAAGGTGAATAAGCCCAGAGCAAAATCCCGTTTGGTTTCCTTTAGAGCATTGCGCTCAGGGGGTTAAGGTGGACTTATTCCTATGATTTACAATAGACACTTATCATAATTAAGTATAATTTTTTTATGTAATTATTACAGATCATAATAAAAATATTACAGATCATAATAAAAATATTACAACTTTTTATCTGAATTTCATACACAGACAATGTTTAAGATAATTACAAAATAGAGTATTCTTTTTTTGATTCAACTAGATCTAACAACAAATTTTTTGGGAATGGATTAAACAAAGATTGATCCAAAATAATTTTTAAATCATAACGCAATGCCCAAGAGTACAACAATGTACTAATTTCAGAATGTGAAGCTAGTTCATTTTCAAATTCATCAATTAATGAATGATAATGAGATTGTTCAGATTCAGATAATTTTGATTTTACATGATCAAACATATAATCAAAGGTATCAACCATAGGAGTTTTTTTTACAGGAGAAGATAAAATATCATATGCAATTTTTTCAAATTTTTTAGAAATAATTTGAAAATCATCTTCAGTCCTAAAGATTAAACCAAGATCAGCAGTTAATTTTTCATCATGACATAAAAATAAAAGCATATTTTTTGAATAAAATTCAAATAATTTTTCAATAGATTGTTCTTCCAAGGATTCTCTTAAATTTGCCAAAACAAAGATTCTGGTAAGAAAATGTTCTCGAATTGATATGTTACCTAGTCTTTTTTCATCCTCTTTTACCATGTTTGGAAATTCTGCAGATACACCTTCAGAAAACATTCCTGAAGTTTTTTGATATCCTGATTGACCTAGTTTGTGATATAATCGAACATCGGTAATTCCACATGTTGGCGAATCACGCTTGAAAATAAATCCATCAAGATTATCAACAGAAGTAACAAATTTTTGAGTAAAATCATGCATGTCTTCAGTTAGATTTTTTTCTGAAGAAGGCTGATAGAGATTTTTTTTTCCATCTATTTTGACTAGCCGAATTGGTTTTCTTGGAGTACCCAATCCAATTCCAACTTCAGGACAAACAGGAACAAAATCCACAAATTTTTTCATATTTCTGACAAAATTATTATTTATTCTACTTCCATCATATCTGCACATCTCAAATTCTAGGCATTTACTAATACCAATAATTGGGCGCGAATAATTCACCATAATGATTTTCCAATTTCATTAGTTATAACTGAAAATTGAAAATTCTGATAGTGCTAAAAAGTCATTTTAAAGAGATAAAACAAAAATATACATTCAGAATCAGATTTTAATTAAATTATAATCAATTAACCTTCATGATGAATGTCATCATTATAAAATGTCAAACATGTAACAATATTTGTTCATGTAATTTAATGAAGAATATTAAATTGTGCACCCGATGTAAAAAGAAAATTTAATTTAAAAAATTTAAAATTTTTTGTTCAATTAAACCAGAAGCATAATCATCAGAATTGAATAAAATAGTATCAATACCATATGATTCTGCAGCATTCAAATTTTCTTGCTTATCATCAATAAACAGTATATTTTTTGATGAAATATGATCACATACATGTTGATAAATTTCATTATTAGGTTTTGACATTTTTAAGGAGTTTGAATAAAAATGATAATCAAAATCTTTTAATTGATTTTTATCAATACACATTGAAGTTTCAGGCGTAAGATTGGACAAAATTCCAATAAGATGACCATTATTCTTTAGAGATTTTGCAAAAGCTAGAAATTTTTCATTAATACTTGATTTTTTTAAAAAAGTTTTACTTATTATTTTTTTATCAATATCATTATCAGGACCAAGAACTATATTCCAAAATTCGCCCTCATCAATCTTAGATTCAAAGAGACTACAAAGGGCGTCATTGAATTTTGTTTTAATCTTATTGAACGGTTTGTTTAGTTGTAGTGAAATTTCATCATAAAGCCAATCATCATTCCAATTAATCAAAACACCTCCAAGATCAAATAAGATAACTGAGTTCATAAAATAAATCACAAAATCATGATTAATAAAATAATTTAAAAAAATAAATTATTTGGCACTATGAAATAATGCTATTTTTCAGTTAATTTTTGTAATAGTTTATCAATTTCATGCAGAGCCAATTTATCTCTGCCAATTACATCAAATTTTTGAAGGATAGATTCAAACAAATCTTCTTCTTCAATTTGTTCATGTACAAACCATTCTATTTCAAAACAGAACATCATAATTGTGTATTTATTCTAGAATCATATTCTAGTTGAAAGTAATCAAATTTTAAAAAAGAATAAAAAATTAAAAATTATTTAGATTTTTTAGATTTAATTTCCATTCCATGTTGAGATTTAACGATATATTTGTCTCTAATTTTCACACTTATCCAATCAATTACTAAAACAGTAATTAACACAATTAACATAAAAATTGCAGCTTTTCCATACTCAAAGAATTTAATGTAATTAATTATGAAAAATCCAATTCCGCCTGCACCAACAATTCCAAGAATACTGGTTTGACGTACATTATAATCAAACATGTATAATATTTGACCAAGTAAGTGAGATGCAGATTCAGGTAATACTACATAACGAATTAATTGAAATTTACTTACACCTATTGAACTTACAGCATCCATAGGTTCAGAATCAATTGTTTCAATTGATTCGTATTGTAATTTTGTAACAAATCCTATAGTATACATCACGATTGCCAAAACACCGGCATAAGGTCCCAAGCCCACCATTATGACAAACAATAATGCCCACAAAATGGAAGGAAATGTACGAATTATTGCCAATAATGCTCTAGTAGGAGCATAAACAAATTTGCTATTCAAATTTCGTGCGGCCAACATACTAAGAGGCAAACCAATTACAACTCCAATTACAGTTCCAATAAATGCCATTTGAAGTGTTTCAAACATTGCCCATAATGCAGTTGGAACATATTTCAAATCTTCAATTATTGATTCTGCTACAAATATTTCTGAAACAATAACACTCAGATTTGGTATACCTTCTGCAAAATCCACAGGGTTTGCATCTACATTATATGATGCAATTATGACTAAAGCCACAATTACTCCAATAACAAGATTATTCTTTGGAGTCAGTATTATGCATCTCCATTATTTCTTCAATACTCAAATCCCCTGTTTGAAAATCAACAATAGTGTCACCTTCAACACCAATTTCTAAAATTTTTTGTCCTTCTTTAATTACTGCAACACGATTTGCATATTCCAAAGCAAGTTTCATATCATGATGTACCATAATTGCAGTCAAATTCATTTTCTTTTGTGCATTTAAAATTAAATCCATTATTTCTCTAGATGTCACATGATCTAATTCTGAAACTATTTCATCTGCTAAAAGTATTGTAGGTTTTTGCATTAATGCTCGAGCTATTGCAACTCTACGTTTTTCACCACCACTTAACATGTACGCCTTTCTAGATTCTTTTCCAGATAAACCAACTAATTTTAAAATATTTTTAGCTTCTTGAATTTCATTTTCTGGAAACTGTTTCAAAACAGATTGCATTGTATTTAATCGAGGTAATGCTCCAATCAAAATATTATCCATTACACTAATATTTTTTACAAGACCTAAACTTTGAGGAATATAGCCTATAGTATGCATCATTTTTTTAAATTTTTTATTATTCATATTAGGAGTCAAATAATCAATTTTGATAGATCCTTTACTTGGAGTCATCATTCCATTCATTAATTTCAAAAGTGTAGATTTACCTGAACCCGATTGTCCAACAATAGCATAATTTGTACCTCTATCAATTGAAAGATGTACACCTTCCAAAGCATAACTTTTAGAATCATATGATGTCCAAACATCATTCATTTGAATAATTTTACTTGTAGAAATTAATGAAAAAGAAGGGGTTTCGGTCATTTGAATTCGTATAATTTCAAATGCGCCGGGTTTTATTTGCTCTTATCATATTTGTCTAGGATTTTTTGATCAAGACCAGTCAAGGAATCAATAAAAGTTCCAAATTCACCAATATGCATAGTGGTTGTTGTTGGAACTAGTGCTTCAGCACCATACAAATTAGTTAAAATTGAGTTGTGCTCATCATAATTGAGTTTAATCAATGCGCTAACTAAATTATCTTTAGTTGGTTCGGACATGCTAGAACTTACCATAAAGACATGTGATGGTACAGGTCCAATTGTAGTAACTGGACGTAATTTTACTTGATCCTCTAAATCTAGGTATTTCTTTGGAGCAATATCTGAACCAAATGCAACATCAACATCACCGTTTAACAGTAAATTCAATGCTGCTTTGTAACCACCTGCAAATGTATAACTTTCAAAGTTATTTGCAAGTGCTTGCTCTAAAGCAACTATATCGTTGCCTTCGATATTGATATGACCATCAGTTACTAGAGTTCCCATAGGTCGTACAAACCCTGAAGAACCAGTTATGCTAGTAAATGCAACACGTTTACCAACAGTATCTTCCAATGTGTTAATTGAATCATTTTCTACTAACGTCCAAACTGTTGCTTGATAGTTTACCTTACCTTTGACTAACTCTGCCAATACAGCTTCTGCACCTGTTCTTTCATGGGTAATCCATGCAGGTCCAGTATCCATAAAGGCAGCATCAATATGACCAAATCTCATTCCTTCAATGATGGCTTCATAGTTTGTTGGGACAACTATCTCAATATCAATTCCAAGTTCAGACTCTAAGAATTTTTCTAGAACTTCTGCTTTTGTAGTTAATTCATCAGCTTTTTCAACTGGAATAAATCCAATAGTTAAGGAATCAACGTCAATTGCATTTGCATCAACAGTAACATATTCAACCTCATTTGTTGTCGGAGCACTAATCATTGTAGAAGCAACAGCCAGTGTAGAAACACCAACGATTGCGAATACAGCAACTAATGCGAGAATTATGTTTTGATTCATTCTAATTCAAAAATTAGTTTTAGCTAAGATTATTTAAATTCAAAGTTAATTTTACCGTCTTATTCTAAGTCTATAGAATCAGAATTATTTAATTTATAAATTAAGTATTATTTTGTACATATACATCGTCTGTACAGAATTAGTTCAGGAGAAAAAATATCTCTTTTGAAAAGAATATAAAAAAATAAAATATTACTGATTCATCGTCATTGCATAAATAATAATTCCCATTGCAGCTATCATTCCAAGTATGAGAGATTTAGAAATCATACCAATTAATCACATATTAAATAATTAAGTATTATCAAAAAATAAAAATGAAAGTTTAGTAAAATTGGACACTAGAAGTAGTGACAAAAAGAAGTAAAATACTATCAAAAGAATAATAGAATTATAGAATAAAATGGATAATGCAAAAATTGCACTAATTGGAGGATTTGTTACTGTAGTAGCACTATCAGCTATTTTGGTATTAATGAGATAATTTCTAAGTAAAAATATTAAAAATTCCAGTACATTTGTTTAGGGGTAATAATTAAAACTAATATGAGAAAATCATTGGGAGATTACAATATTGAAAAATCATCATCTTCGGATCTAAATAATATTAGTTGGTCACAAAAAAAACAAAAGGACAACAATAAACCAAAAAAGAAAAAAAGTGTAAAAACAGATCAAATTCCTTCAGGAACTAATATTATTTATAAAAAAGATAATGAAGAAAAAATTGTTACTAAAAAAATATTTAAAATAGAAGATGAGCAAAATTCTGTAAAATCTAAAGAGAAAACAGGCAAGAGATATGAAAATACATCTGCATTATTAGGTCAAGTTAAAGAAAAATCCTACAAGCGACCTGCAAGGTAAATTATTAAAGAAAATGAAAATTAGTTGAAACAGTTTTTATAAATAAAAAATTAGAGACAGTTAAGTGAAAATGTCGAGAATTAAAGAAAAATTTGAAGAACTAGAAAAAAGAAATGAAAAAGCATTGATATCATATATTATGCTAGGATTTCCAAATGAAAAAGCCACAATGTCAACAATTAGGGGATTAGTGAAGGGAGGAGCAGACATAATAGAATTAGGATTTCCATTTTCAGATCCTTTAGCTGATGGTCCAGTTATTCAAAATGCAAGTACCATTTCACTTGAAAAAGGAACTAATGTTTCAAAATTTTTCAACATTGTAAAAAAAATTAGAAAAGAGACAGACATTCCACTTGTATTAATGACATATACCAATATCCTACATCATATGGGGTATCAGAAATTTATTAAAAATGCAAAAAAAGTAGGAATCGATGGATTTATTCTTCCAGATATGTCAATTGAGGAATCAAAAGATTATCTAAAAGCAGCAAAAAATAATTCAGATACCATATTTTTGATATCTCCAAATACAAGTAAAACTAGAATAGAAAAAATTGCAAAAGCATCAACAGGATTTTTGTATCTTGTTGCAGTGTTTGGAACTACAGGTGTAAAAACAAGTATCAAAAATTATACATTAAAAGCAATCAAAAATGTAAAAAAACAAACCAAAAGTAAAATTCCAATTGGTATTGGATTTGGAGTATCTACTCCAGAGGATGTAAAAAAATACATCAAAGCTGGAGCAGATGCAGTAATTGTAGGAAGTGCATATTTGAAATTAATAGAAAGAACAAAACAACAGGATCTTGAATCAAAGATAACATCATTTACAAAAAGTCTAAAAAAACAAACAATTTCTCAGTAATTATTACACACAATAGATACAAAACATACAAAAACTAGATGTTTATTTCAATAATGTGCAGACGAAGTTTATTTTTGTCACAGGTGGAGTGATGTCCGGTTTAGGAAAAGGAGTTACAACATCATCAATTGCAAAATTACTACAATTATCAGATCAAAAAGTATCCTGTATCAAAATTGATCCATATCTAAATTATGATGCAGGAACTATGAATCCAATAGCTCATGGAGAAGTCTTTGTTACAGAAGATGGGGGTGAATGTGATATGGATATTGGAAATTATGAGAGATTTTTAAATCAAGACATCTCAAAAGATCATAACATAACAACTGCCCAAGTTTATTCATCAGTAATTGATGCAGAACGAAAGGGAGAATATCTTGGGGCATGTGTACAAATAATTCCTCATATTACAGATGAAATAAAAAATAGAATTAGAAAAGTTGCAGAAGATGAAAAATTAGATTTTCTAATTGTAGAATGTGGAGGAACAGTGGGAGATATTGAATCACTTCCATTTTTAGAAGCATTAAGACAGATGAAAGTAGAAGAGGGTCCACAAGGAGTAATTTTTGTTCATGTTACATTAGCACCATCCTTAGATGTTGTAGGAGAGCAAAAAACAAAACCTACACAACATAGTGTACAAGAATTAAGAAGGATAGGAATTCAAGCTGACTTTTTAGCAGTTAGATGTACACTGCCATTACAAGAAAAAACAAAGAAAAAGATTGCAATGTTTACTAATGTAACTACAAATGATGTATTATCATGTCATGATGCAAAATCAATTTTTGAAGTACCACAAATGCTATACGAACAGGGAATCATGGATTCAATGTTTACAAAATTTGGTAAAGTTGGAATGGTTAATGCATCAGCTAATTGGGACAAATGGAATAAAATTGCGGAAAACATGGTTAATCATGATGATCAAAAAATAAAAATTGCAATGGTTGGGAAATATGTAACACTTGCAGATAGTTATGTAAGTGTAAATCATGCATTAAAACATGCAGGTGCAGAAATCGGAAAATCAATTGATATTGATTGGATAGATTCAGAATCAATAATAGATTATCAACAATTATCAAAATATGATGGAATTTTAGTTCCAGGAGGATTTGGAACAAGGGGATCAGAAGGAATTATTCAAACTGCAAATTTTGCAAGAGAGAAAAATATCCCATATTTGGGAATATGTTTTGGATTTCAATTAGCAGCAATTGCATTTGGTAGAAATGTTTTGAATTTAGAAGATGCAAACTCTACAGAAATTAAAGCAGATACAAAAAATCCGATTGTAGATTTACTTCCAGAACAAAAAGATGTTTTAGATATGGGGGGATCTCTTAGATTAGGGGCAAACGAAGTATTAATCAAAACAAACTCTAATGCTGAAAAAATCTATAATTCCTTAAAAATCAACAAAAGACACAGACATAGATATGAAATAAATAAAGAATACATATCTGAATTTGAAAAAAATGGATTAATATTTTCAGCAGATAGTGATGGAGGTAAAAGAATGGAAATGTTGGAGATTCCAAACCATAAATTTTACCTAGGAGTACAATTTCATCCAGAATTTAACAGTAGACCAGGATTTCCAGAAGAAGCATTTTCTGCATTTATCAAAGCATCATCTGAAAAATAATTCAAAATTATTCAATTTTAGAAATTTCATAAATTTTTTGTCTTGCATCCCTAATGGAAACTTTCTTTTTTACATATCCTTTTTTCAATAAATGACTTAATGCTAAACGAACAGTTCGGTCAGGAAGTAATGTTTTATTTGCTAAATCTTTTTGGGTTAGCGCTCCCTCATATTCGAGTGTTTTTAATAATAATTTAGAGCTAGGAGGCATACTAAGTAGATCTTCAGCAAGATGAACTTTTTTTGCTAAAGCAGAAATTCCAGTTGTATCTTTTTTAAGACGAACAATTTTTGCAGGAGGAATAAATTGAGAACATTCAACAGTTTTTTTGACCTTGTATCTATCCAATCCATCTAAAACAACTTCACAATGTAATCTTGCAGAAATATCATCAATTTCAATAAAGCTATTATTTGAAACAATAATGGGTCGCCTAGTAACATCAAGAGAATTTACAGAAATTATTTCAAACACTGCAGAATCTTGAAACAACACAGGTCCACCAGCAGACATTGAATATGCAGAAGAACCAATTGGAGTAGAAACAATTATTCCATCACTATTATCATGCCAAACTTCATCTCCATTAACACGTAATGTATGTTCCATGAGCATTGCACTTTTAGAAGAAAATACAGCGACATCATTTAGCACAGGATAAACATTCTTTCCATCAATTTTAACACCTAAGCGAGGAACTTCTTCAATAGTAAAATTTTGTTTTTTTAAGATATTAACAAAGGAAGAAAATTCGCGGAGTTCAATTTGAGCCAAAAATCCACTTGCCTCTCCTTCACTAATACCCAGTACAGGAGAGGTAGAATCAAAAGTTCTATGAAAGTAATTTCTAACACCCTTATCTCCACCTAAAACAATTATACAATCGGCGTGTTTATTCTTAGATTTTGTAATATTAAACGATTCAATATTTGATTCATTCAAAATTTTTTTAATGATTTTAGATGCAGTTTCAGATGTTCCAGAACCATAAATCCCTATTTGCATTGAAAAACAAGTCCAAAGAGGAGAATAAAAGAATAATGCATCACAAGTCTCGAAAATCTACTAAATTATAAAAATAAGAAGCATTATTTTCTACCATCCCTTTTTTAGGAATTTTTTGCAAACCAACATTATTAGATTCAAGTGCAGCCTGAGCAGAACCTGCTGCAAAACATAATGCCCACAAAAAATCTTTTTCCTTTAACATAGTACAAGTAAATGCAGAGCAAAAGATATCTCCAATTCCAGTTGTATCATGAATATTTTTATTTGGCAATTTAAGAGAATAAACTCTATTTTTTACCAATAAAGAAACATTTGATTTGTTAGTTAACAACACATATTCAATTCCTTTTTTTTGCAATGCTAACATCATTTCATCATGTGACCCACTAACAATATTTTGACCTTCTTCAGGATTAATTTTAATTGCAGTTACATCAGATAAATCAAGATCAGTTTTTTTTAAAATAATATTATTTTTAGAATCCTTTTGACGTAAAAATCCCTGAGGATCAACAAGTAAAAAATTAGAATCATCTTTAATTTTTTTAAAAACATCATTAGAAATTTCATGAAAAATTGGACTAACAATATGACCATCAGCATCAAGACTAGAATAATCAATTGGATCACATTCATTTTCAAGTTTCAAAGTTCTATCAGCTCCAGAAATAGATATAGAGAATTTGGTAGTATTTTTATTAGATTCTGAATTTATTAAATTAATTTTATGTTCAGTAAGATATTGTTGTGGAAAATCAGAACCAAATTTTGTAAAAAGATTTACATCAAATTTGAATTCACGTGCCATAATACCACAGTAAGATGCGGCTCCACCAATTTGCTCATAAGAATTTCCTTCAAGATGGATAGTATCAAGGGCACAATGAGAGAAAATAGACAGTTTCATTTCTTTAATTTTTAAGTTTAGTAAATTTAGTTTTTTGCATTATTTTTCTCAAAACAATCAGAACACATCATCTCACCATTTAAAATTATTAATTTTATACCAGATCTAAAACAATGATGACATAATCCTTTCAAAATTGATCATAAGTGTTAAGTCAACATATGATTAAAGGATAAAGTATTTTTTCATGAATTTAGGCATAAATTTAGACATTTTTCCAAATTACCCGCAAGAATATAAGTAGGCAAAATGGCTGAATTTTATGCCATTAAAACGTGCAAGTAGAGGTCGAACAAAAGGAGGAAAAGGATCATCAGGAACAGTACAATGTACAAACTGTGGTCAAACAGTTCCAAAAGACAAAGCAAAGAAAGTTACTTCAAAATTAAATTTAGTAGAACATACTTTGGCAAAAGAATTACGTGCACAAGGCGCATATATTGCATCACCAACTGTTTTGAAACATTATTGTATTTCATGTGCAGTTCATTTCAAAATTATCAAAGTTAGATCAGAAGAAAGTAGAAGAAAACGCGGTAAACTTCGTGGTTAATATTATTCTGTAATATTTTTTGTAGTGTAAATCATTCTTTGTATTAATGTAATTCCTGCAATAATTATTACAATGATTACAGCATAATCCATAAAACCAATAATACCAATTATTGCAATCACCAAAAGTCTTTCAGCTCTTTCACCAATTCCAATTCCCTGAAGTTTTATGTTAATTAAATCAGACTTTGATCTAGCGTAGCTAACTAACAAGGATAAAGTGATTGCAAGTAATACAATATATGGTTCAGCATATCCACCAATCAAAATTCCCAAAAATATTGCAACTTCAGAAATTTTATCAAACATTGAGTCAAGATATTCACCTTTTTTTGATGTCTTTCCAGTTACTCTTGCAACTTGACCATCAACCATATCAAAAAATCCTGAAACAAGTAACAAAATTCCACCAATAATTAATCCAAATTCAATACCCATACCATAAACAACAGCAGAAGATAATGCAATGACAAGACCTACAACAGTCCAAAAGTTTGGAGATAGTCCAGTTGCAGCAAATCCTTTGCCTATCTTTTCAAGTCCAGGACGAAGAGTTTCACGTAAATTATTTAACACAAATTACACCCAAAATACCATCTAATAAAGTCAACAGACACATTCAAGGGTAAATGTGTAGTGAGATATTTGAATAATTATCAAGAAAATACGAATCTAATCTCAAGTAGATAATGAGTACGATATTATTTTTGAGAGAGGTTCATGGCAATCATGGTAGAAATAATTTTTGCAGCCAATGATGCAGTTGCTCCATTATCATGGTATGGATTTAATTCCACAATATCCACACCCGTTACTTTTGTTTCTTTAAGAGAACGAATCATATCAAATAATTCTCTAGAAGTTATTCCCTCAGCTTCAGGATTACCAACACCAGGAGCAAATGCAGGATCTAAAACATCAAGATCAAAGCTAGAATAAATTGTATCAAAAGTAGAAACATAATCTTTAATCAACTGAGGTCCTTTCCCATTTCTAACTTCTCTATCAGAAATTGTTTTAATTTTATTTTCAGTAAGAAATTCTAATTCTTCCTTAACAAATGCTCTAGCACCAACATGTAAAATATTTTCAGCGCCTCTTTCTTCAACAATTCGTCTCAAGTAAGATGCATGACTTAGTTTAATGTCTGCAAATTCATCACGTAAATCATAATGTGCATCAAAAACAACATATCCAGTTTCTTTTGGAAAACTTGTATACGTTCCATATGTAATAGAATGCTCTCCACCTAAAATGAAAAGCTGACGTTGTTTTGCAACAAGTTCAGCAGTAATTTTTTTTAACATGTCAATCATTTCAGATGCAACAACAGTATGACGAGTATTTCCTAAATCTTCAATATTAACAGATTCTAAATCAATTCCAAATTCAGGATGAAAAATTTCAATATTGTTAAAAGAGTCTCGAATTACATCAGGTCCAAATCTACAACCAGGTTTGTATGAATGTGTAGCATCAAAAGGCACTCCAAAAATAGTGGCAATAGGCTCACCACCCTCATCAGATCCAGTGATTAACGGATTTTTATTCATGTATAAATCAAGAAAACTCATAGTACAATTACACCATTAAATTTGGACGTTTGGAAATATGTTTTGGAAAATTCAAACCAGTAAATGGCTTGTCTTTTGTTTGTTCTTTAATTTCATTTAAAAAGTCATCAAAAGATAATTCTCTAACTGTACCAGTTTGTCTATCACGAATACTAAGATTTTCTGAATTTGCTTCCTTTTCACCAATTACAAGAATATATTGTATCCATTCTTTTTCAGCTTCACGAATTCTTTTGCCAATACTTTCGTTTCTATCATCTATATCTACACGAACAGAATTAACAGAAATTTTATCTGCCAGTTTTTCACAAAAATCATTAAACTCTTCTTTTAATGGAATAATTCTAACTTGTGTTGGAGATAACCATAATGGAAATTGAGGTTTACGACCTTCACGGGAATCAGTTGCAGCTTTTTCTAATAATGCATAAATGATTCGTTCAATTGCACCACTAGGAGAATTGTGTAAAATTATTGGATGTTTTTTCTCATTATTTTCATCTACAAACTCAATTCCATATCTGTCACCATTTTCAACATCTATTTGATCAGTAGAAAGTGCTGATGCTTTTCCAAGATTATCAACAAAATTAAACTCCCATTTTAAAACAAAATAAAAGAATTTTTCAGTCCACATCTCAACTAATACTGGCTTTCCATTCTTTTTTACTAATTCTTCAATTGCAGATTTATTCTCATTGTAGAAATCCTCAGTGAATCTAATAGCCATATCATAATCAGATTTCTCAATACCAAGATTACTCAAAACACTTTGAGATAAATCAAATCTGACTTTAATTTCATCAATTGCCTGATTCATGTTAGCACAAAATGCATGACAGTCAGGCATGGTGAAGGCCCTAAGTCTTCTGAGACCTACTAATTCTCCAGATTGTTCTCGTCTAAAGCTGTATCTAGTAAGCTCATAGAGTTTGTAAGGTAAATTCTTGAATGACATTTGAAAATGATTAGCCATAAGAAATTGGCCAAAACATGCAGCAAATCTCAAAAATAATTTTTTGCCATCTGAATCAATATTGTATTGTCTTGCAGGGAAACGATTGAAATAACTAACCATACTTGGATGTTCTGAATCATACATTATTGGAGTTTCAACTTCATAACCACCATATTCTTTAACTCTATCAGTAACATATCTCTCAATAAGAGATTTAATCAAACGACCATTTGGAAAAAACCTCATGTTACCTGAATCAGAAGCAGGTTCATAGTCAGCAATGCCCATTTTTTTCATTAATGCAACATGTGGTGGCGGTTGATCAACTTGACGTTGTTTTGCAGCTTCATATTTTGCTAAGATTTCTAATTTTGGATATTTTGAAAAATTAAAATCTGCAATATTAGACATTGTTCCATCAGGAGACATTATTTTCCAAATAGAACGGATTTTGGATTCACCTTCTAATGCATCAGAGGTCAATTCAGAATCAGCAGTAATTTTTTGGGAATCTTTAGTTACAACTTTTGAACTTTCAGCTAATGGGTGTCCCTTAACTTGTAATTTGTAAGATTTTGTCCAACCAAAAGGAGAATGTGAAACTTCTAATTCAGATGCACCAGATTCCATTTCTTTTAACAATGCAATTGCAACTGAAGGTTTTGCTAAATTAGAACTAAGGTGAGCATAAGGATATAATAATAATTTTTTACAACCAATTTTTTCCATAGAATTTTTTATTTGAGATATTGCATTTTGGGCCACACTAGAATCATCACCATCCTCCATAGCTACAAAAACAACCACTAATTCTTCTAATTTTTGAGTTTGAGGATTATCAATATCCTCTGCACTTTTAATCTCTTTTTTTGTTGGAGTATATTCTATACTATCACAATGTAATTGTAATATTCTCATAATTTCAAACAGAAAATTAATTGAATTAAATGTTTACGTAAAAAACAAAATATCGTGTTGTTAGGATGTTTTTTCACGAAGAACAATAACAGATCTAAGAATTAATCCAGATATGCCTAAATTACTAATTAGAAATGATGATGCTCTTGAAAGAGAATCCACTCCACGAAATCCTTCATCATAAATCATCTCAACTGAGCCCTTATCAGTTTCAACAAAAGAGGTAATCAACGAATATGCACCCAATGTATCATCAATTTGTTCATTATAGAGCCGTAATTCTACTTTAGATATAACAAATTCATCCTGAATGAAGTTTCCAGAAGATAATAAAATTTCTACAGAATCAGGGTTTCTCTTGACTCGATTAGGATTATGCATATCAATGATATTCATATCATAAATACAGAATTTTTACTAGATAAGTAATGTCTGATTAAAAATAACTAGACATATCAAAGATAGTAATTACACAAGTATTATTTACAGTCAATTAAACTTAGTAAAAATGGATCCACACAAATTTCATGGCAAAGATATTCCACACATAAAATTAGATCCAAAAATGACTATTGAGGATTTAGTTGAAGTATTTGCTAATTCAGGGTATAATGGAAGACAGTTAGGAGAAGCTGCAAAACTATATGCCAAAATGATTGAAGAAGATGCAACAATTTGTCTTACTGTATCAGGTGCATTGACACCAGTTGGTTTTGGAGGAATTATCAAAACATTGATTGAACGAGGTTTTGTAGATTGGATTGTAACAACAGGAGCAAATGTATATCATGAAGATCATTTTGCATTAGGACTTCCAATAAAACAAGGTAGTTTTGATGTAGATGACATGAAATTATATGAAAATGAAATTGTAAGAATTAGAGATATCTACATAAAATTTGAGGAAACATTAGAAGCAGAGGATCAAAAAATTCAAAAAATGTTTGCAAATGATTTTCAAGATAAATCATTTACCACTGCAGAATTTTGCAATTTATTAGGTAAAAGAAGTAAAGCAAATGCAAAACATCCAGAAAAAAGTTTCATAACATCAGCATATGAGTATGATGTTCCAGTATACATTTCTACAATGAAAGATTCATCATTAGCATTAAATTTAGCAGTGCATAGATTAGAAAATAAAAAATTTGATTTAGATTTTGTTAGAGAAATAATAGAGCAAGCTG
>Ga0315327_10000843_pt1 | contig 15543 bp, 18 predicted proteins | sample M110032315metaG_FD_203460 | JGI IMG/M metagenome (GOLD analysis project Ga0315327, IMG submission 203460) | Ammonia-oxidizing marine archaeal communities from Monterey Bay, California, United States - M1 100m 32315 | ecosystem: Environmental > Aquatic > Marine > Coastal | place: USA: California... | reverse complement strand
TGATCGTCGGCGTGGTAACGATCCAATGTGGACGTTCACTCAGGCACAACTCCGACACTTCTGGGATACTGCCAAGGCTCTGATGGGTCTGGCATTGGACGACCAGTTCGTACCACACATGTTAAGGCATACGTGTGCGTCACGATTGGTGCAACAGGGTGTACAATTACCTGTTGTTAAGGAATGGCTTGGGCATACATCCATAGCGACCACGTTGCGATACGCGCACCTCGCGCCACAGCAACTTGTACAAGCAAAGGATGCTCTACAAAACCGTGCCAAAACCGTGCCAGAATTGGCAGTATAATGCCAGTTGGCGTGACACAGACTACTATGGACATATTTGTTAAGTCATTGTATTTATTCGTTATTGCCCAGTGCGGGCGTGGCGAAATTGGTATACGCAAGGGACTTAAAAGCAACCGTAGTATAAACCGTGTCACGCCGACTACCCTAGATACCTGTTCTAATTCAATTACTTGCTTGACATTTAATCCATCGCATCTTTTCTTCGATGGACTGACGGTGGCATCCCGTGCCATCGTTGTGCCAGAAAACGACAAATGAAACAGGAGGAACTTAACCGTGAAATGGTGACGGGTGGCGTAGCCCGTTATCGTGGCAAGAACCAATCTGCTCAGGAGCGTGGCTCCGAAACAGACGCTGCTTATGGGCAACGATTAATAAGGGCAGCACTGCCTGACCTTGTACGTGAGGTACGCAAGACGTTCACCTACCACAAAAAGAACGGACAGGCTGTACCTCCTTGGATGCCACCACTCTGGGAGTTGGATGTAAAGGTGGTGGCGTTCCTCTCCCTCAAGAACATATTGGATAGCATCACGCTGACCAAGACACTGGTCAAGGCAGCTATCAGCGTGGCAAACGCATTGGAGGATGAGTGTCGGTACAAGTGGTTAAAGGATACTCACCCTGACCTGTTCGTGTATGCCTCACGGGATGTGGAGAAAGCCAAGAAGCGGTCATACAACCGCATACGCAACGCCTTCCTTCGCCATGAAATAGGGGAAGCCAAGAAGGGTAACATTGAGAAGTTCGATACGTGGCCCAAGCGTAACAAGATCATAATGGGTACATGGATGATCGAACTGATCCGCAAGTCCACTCACTTCATCCAGTTCACCAAGACACAGAAGGGTCGTCAGACGTATCGGTACGTGTCCGCTACTGAGGAACTGTTTGAATGGATACGTGCATTCAACAACGACAAGGAGATGCTGTCTCCTTTGTGGTTACCAATGGCAGACAAGCCAACGGATTGGACATCGATGTGGAGTGGTGGATACGGTGACACCTCCGACATACCACCCCTTACCTTTATAAAGTCCTACGACATGGATCATCTACGGTCTGTGGACTTCGATAACATGCCAGCCACCGTCGATGCTGTAAACCATATGCAACACACTCCTTGGACGGTCAACGACAAGGTGTTGAAGGTGATGAAGTGGGCATGGGAGAATGACCGTGTTATCGGTGACATGCCCAGACGTACCGACTATGAAACACCACCATGGCCGGGGGAAGCTGCCGAAAAAGACGAAGCCATCAAGAAAGAATGGTCACGTAAAGTCGGACACCTCTACGAACTAAACCTTTCACTGCGTAGCCAGCGGCTTCAGACGATCAAAACAATACACTTAGCGGAGAAGTTTGCTGGCACGCAGTTCTACTTTCCCTATCAATGTGACTTCCGTGGACGGGTGTATCCCGTACCATACTACCTGTCACCACAAGGTACTGACCTAGCCAAGAGTCTGCTGTTGTTTGCAGAAAGTGAAACCATTTGGGACACCAAGTGGGACACACGTTGGCTGGCTATCCATGGAGCCAACTGCTTTGGCAAGGACAAGCTAACTTTAGAAGACAGAGTTTCATGGGTTAATGAACGCCGACAGGATATACATGCTGTTTACTCCGACCCTCAAACAAATGATTGGTGGCAGGAAGCCGACAAACCGTGGTGCTTCCTTGCCTTTTGTTTTGAGTGGGGAGACATGCTGGCAAGTGGCGGTCGTGGGTTTAAGACTCGCCTTCCATGTGCAATGGATGCCAGTAATAACGGTATACAAATCCTGTCGTTATTGTCACGGGATGAAGTCGGTGGGGCTGCGACTAACGTAAGCTTCACCGACTCTCCCGCTGACCTTTACGAAGCAGTAGCTGAACGTGTCCGTACCAAGTTAAAGAAGGCAGCTAAGAAGGGTGACCACCTAGCCAAAGGTTGGCTGGACTTCGGCATTACCCGCAAGACAACCAAGCGTCCGGTGATGGTTAAGCCATATGGTGGTACACCCTACAGTTGTCGGTCATACATCGACGAGTGGTATCAGGAACAACTTATCAAGCACCAGCGTGTCGATGTGTTCAAGACTGAGCAGTGGGTAGCCACCAACTACCTAAGTAAAGCTGTCTGGTCTGCAATGAACGAGGTACTTCAGAAGGCTGACGCTGTGATGAAGTGGTTGCAGCAATGTGCCAAGGCATTGGGTGGTGAAAACAAACCCGTTACGTGGACATCACCCTGTGGGTTTCTTAGCAAGCAACACTACGTCACCCACCGCAAGCGCAAGGTGCAGACAATGCTGGGTGAACGCATCAGTTGGGTTGATTGGAACGACGACACCGACGACATCGACAAGCGACGACAAGCCAACGGCATCAGTCCCAACTTCGTCCACAGCCTTGATGCCACTGCTGTCCACCTGACTGCACAGAAAGCCAAGGCAATGGGCATACGCTCACTGGCTATGGTTCACGATAGCTACGGCACACACAGCCCACGGTGTGAGGAGTTGGCTGGCATCCTACGTCACGCCTACTCAGAGATTTTTTCAGAAGACCTACTGTTGCACTTCCGTGACATGGTCGCACAACAAACCCAGAAGGAGTTACCACCGCTACCCACATACGGATCACTCGATCCAGATGAGGTGTTAGCCAGTGACTACTTCTTCGCATAACAAAGGAAACATCATGGCAAAGCAGCCAACCCTAACTACACCTGTCGGAACAGCCAAATATCCAAGGCTCAACACACCCGACACACACTACAACGAGAATGGTGAATACCGTGTAAGTCTTGTTGTAACGAAGGCAGAAGCAGATGCCTTCAAGAAACAGATACAACCGCTGTATGACGCAGCCTATGCCACGGAGGTACAGACCAAAGGCAAGGAACTGAAGAAGTCAGACAGCTTCCCTGTAATGCAGGACAGCGATGGTGACTGGATCATCAAGGCCAAACTCAAGGCCAAGGTAATCAGTCGTGACGGTACTGAACACAAACTCAATGTTGGTCTGTTCGACAGCCAAGGCAACCCACACAGTCGTGATGAAATCGTCGGTGGTGGTACTAAGTGCAAGGTGGCATGTCGTCCACGGTTCTGGTTCGTGGCAGCAATCGGCTTCGGTTGCACATTGGAACTGAACGCTGTCCAGATATTGGAACTGGCAGAGTACACACCGGGAGAAAAATCAGCATCCAGCTTCGGCTTCACTGCCGTTGAGGGTGGATACGTTAACAATGGAGAGACGTTTGAAAACACGTTAAATGAGGAAAGCCAAAACGAAGAAGAAGAGTTGCTCGAAGCGAACTTCTAAACGCACTGGTAAATTCCGTAGCGGTTTCGAGGCGAAGGTAGCGGGTCAGTTGGAAACATCTGGATGCACCTTCGCCTTTGAAACCCTGCGAATTGAATACCGCAAAACCGCCAACTACTTACCTGACTTCATTCTAGCTAATGGAATTATCATTGAGGCAAAGGGTGTTTGGAATGTTGAAGACAGGCGTAAGCATCTGCTGGTACGGGAGTGTCATCCTGATTTGGATGTGCGTCTCTGCTTTCAGAATCCTTTTCTCAAAATCAGAAAGGGAAGCAAGACAACGTATGCAGCTTGGTGTGACAAAAAAGGATTCAAATGGTGCGACAAAGTAATACCTAAGACATGGCTTTCACAGAAACCCACATACACTGTTCCTCTTGCGGGAGCAGTGACGCTAACTGCGTAAACGATGACGGCAGCAACTACTGCTTTAGTTGCATGACCTACAAGAGAAATGGAAAACGACAACCCCAACAGGAAAAACGACAGAAAATAATGGACGATGATTTCATAACCAATGGACAATACAACAGCATAGGGCGACGAGGATTGACGGTGGAAACGTGTAAGAAATGGGGTTACCAGATCGCCAAGGTAAATGGTGAGAATGTACAGGTAGCCAACTACCGTAGCCGTGACGGGCAACTGGTAGGACAGAAGATACGTTATCCCGAAAAGCGTTTTAGCGTTAAGGGTGAACTACTTGGGCTGTACGGTCAGCACCTTTGGAGAGACGGTGGACCACGGGTCATCGTTACCGAAGGGGAAGTAGACGCACTGTCTGTTAGTCAGGCGTGGTCAAACAAGTGGGCGGTAGTCAGTGTGCCTCATGGCGCTGGTTCTGCCAAGAAGCACTGCGCCCAAGCGTTGGACTGGTTGGAACGGTTCGACAGTGTGATCTTCATGTTCGACATGGACGAACCGGGAAGGAAGAGCGCAGCGGAATGTGCCATGCTACTCAGTCCCGGCAAGGCCAAGCTGGCAGAGCTACCACTAAAGGATGCCAGCGACATGCTGGTTGCCAACCGCTCAAAGGAGATAGTGGAAGCCACCTTCAACGCAAGGGACTACAGACCTGACGGTATCGTTGGTGCTGAAGAACTGTGGGACAAACTGACGGAGGAACAGAACACGCAGTCCATCCCGTATCCCTACGACAAACTCAACGAGAAGACCCACGGTTTACGACGAGGTGAACTGGTCACGGTGTGTGCAGGGTCAGGCATAGGTAAGAGTTTGTTAACAAGGGAGGTAGCCTACCACCTGTTGATGCAGGGAGAGACGGTGGGTTACATCGCTCTTGAAGAAAGTGTCAGGCGTACCGCTCTTGGCATCCTTGGTCTACATGTGGGCCAGCAGTTACACCTTGAAGAAAACATAGACATGACGAAGTTGGAGGAACCATTTGCCCAGACCATAGGCAACGGTAGCTTCTACACCTATGACCATTGGGGAAGTTGCGACAGTGACAATCTGTTAGCCAAGGTACGCTACCTGTGCAAAGGCATGGGCTGTGATTGGATTTTTCTAGACCATCTTTCCATTGTCGTTTCAGGCTTTGACGGGGATGACGAACGCCGACTCATTGATAATACAATGACAAGGCTTCGTTCACTCGTCGAAGAAACTGGGTGTGGCATGGTCGTTGTTTCGCACCTTAAACGTCCGACTGGGGTAGGGCATGAAGAAGGAGCAGCGACCAGCCTCGCCCACCTGAGAGGCAGCGCAGCCATAGCCCAACTATCTGACATTGTCATTGGCATGGAACGTAATCAACAGGCTGAAGAGTCAGCAAACGAAACCCGTGTGAGGGTCTTGAAGAACCGCTTCAGCGGGGAGACAGGACTAGCAACCACACTTCACTTCGATACAACAACAGGAAGACTAAATGAGCAAGATAGCACTATGTTTACAGGCGCTGACGCTACCGAAAATAGCGCACCGTTCTGAAGTACCACGCACCATGCGTGATTTGTTCAGGGCATTACGGATCGTTGAAAGCGACTGCAACCCATACGCTGTGGGTGACTACGGACATGCACTTGGTATGTACCAGATCACCTATCCATATTGGCAGGACGCATGTGACGAACAACCTGACCTACGGTTTGGTTCGTATGGCATGTGTGTGTACCGCCCGTATTCAGAGAATGTAATGCTGGCGTACTGGAAACGTCATGCACCTGACAGCGTTAGTTGGGAACAACTGGCACGTATCCATAACGGTGGACCTAACGGCTACAAGAAACAAGCAACCAGAATATACTGGAAGAAGGTTCAGCGTCATCTGTTTATATGAGTGTAGCAAAGAACACACCCATATCCTTGAACGAGGTGGAGCAACGACTGGTGAAGACCACGGCGAAGCAACGGTACGACAACTGTCGTGCAGCAGGAAAGCCCAAGTGTTTCATTGGATACACTGATGGTTACCACTGCGACATCATAGGTATGGGTGGTGAGTTGGCTTTCTGCAAACTGTTCAACGTCTACCCAGACCTGTCAACGGAACCACCGGAATTTGATACAGGTGACTGTGTGATTGACGGGTTAAGGATTGATGTGAAGACCACCGACAGACCCGAAGGACATCTCCTCGCCACCAAGTGGAAGAAGGTATCTTCGTGTGATGTGTACGCACTGATGACAGGTGTGTTTCCAAACTACCACTTCAGGGGGTTTATGGATGCAGATGAATTGCTAAGGGAAATAAGGCTGCGGGACTTCGGGAGGAACACTCTGTCCTACGCAGCATCACAAGACGAACTAAAGGAAACGATAACATAATGAAAGACATAACACTCTACTTCGACATAGAGACTAACCCAATCGACGACTTCGCCACGCTAGCTGGCCTGACCACCGTCCACTGCCTGAGTATCTACAACCCCAGCAACAAGAAGATGGTGACGTACAGCACTGACTCCATCAAGCAGGGGTTGGAGCAACTGGACCAAGCCGGCTACATCTGTGGTCACAACGTCATAGGCTTCGACCTACCTGCATTGTACGAGGTGTACAAGTGGCGACCCAGAAGCAGGGTGTTGGATACGTTGGTCACCAGTCGTGCCATGTACAGCGACATCCGTACCGACGATGCCAAGCTCAACAACTTCCCACGGGAGTTAAACGGTAGCCATTCGTTGAAGGCATGGGGTTGGAGACTGGGTGTAACCAAGGATAACTTCGGCGAGGAGGATGGAGCCTTCGACACATATAGTGACGACATGCGTAACTACTGTGAACGAGATGTGTTGGTCACCTACAACCTAGCCACCCATCTAAAGGAAGACACACCACCACTAACCATGCTGGGTATTGAGCATCAGTTTGCCAGTGTTATCAGACAACAGGAGTTGCGAGGCTTTGCGTTTGATAACGACAAGGCGCTTGATCTGCTACAGACGTTAACAGTTAGACGGGCTGAGTTGCGGGACGAACTGCAACAGGTGTTTCCACCCACCACCGAAGAGATGAAGACTGCTGCTGGGTGGAAAGTCGAAAGCGATGGTGAATCGTATGAGGCAGATACCAAGGTCAAACTGAAGAAGGTACTGAAGGAAGCAGGTGTTAAGCAGTCACTGGCTACCGAAGCTGTTAAGGTCGGTAACAAGATAAAGACCATACCTTTTAATCCCGGTAGTCGTGACCAGATAGGCAAACGTCTGGAAGCATTGGGTTGGAAGCCTACCATCTTCACGCCTGATGGTCGCCCGAAGATTGATGAAGGTGTGTTGAAGTCCATCAAGCATCCGTCAGCAGAGAAGCTGCTTGAGTATCTGATGGTGGTCAAACGTCTGGGTCAGTTGGCAGAAGGAACCAATGGATGGATGCCCAGTGTTGTCAACGGAAGGATACATGGAAAGGTCACCACCAACGGAGCCGTGACAGGACGTTGCACACACAGCCTCCCCAACCTTGCACAAGTACCAGCGGTACGTGCGCCTTATGGTCAAGAATGTCGTGAGTTGTTCAAGGCAGGTGAAGGGTTTGATCTGGTTGGTGTTGATGCCAGCGGGTTGGAACTACGATGCTTGGCTCATTACCTGTCAGCATTTGATGGTGGGGAATACGGACGCTACCTGTTGGAAGAAGACATCCACACTGTTAACCAGAAGGCAGCAGGGTTGGATACCCGTGACCAAGCCAAGACCTTTATCTATGCATTCCTGTATGGAGCAGGTGACGGTAAGATAGGGGAGATAGTGGGCGGTACACCCCAACAGGGCAAAGCCTTAAAGAAAAGGTTCCTGACTCAACTACCAGCACTGGCACGATTAAAGAAGTTGGTTGAGGAGAAGTCCAAGAAGTCAGGCATGTTGATAGGTGTGGACGGACGAGCGTTGCCGATACGCAGTGAACACGCTGCGCTTAACACGCTCCTGCAATCGTGTGGTGCTGTCATCATGAAGCAAGCACTGAACCGTTTGAACAACCACTTGTGCAGGTTGGAATGGATATGGGGCAAGGACTTTGCATTTGTAGCCAACGTCCACGATGAGTTTCAGGCAGAGGTAACACCACTGAAGAGTGATGCTTACGGACGCTTTGCTGTTGAATCAATTCGTCAGGCTGGTGAAGACCTGAAGATACAATGTCCACTGGACGGTGAGTTTAAAGTAGGAAGCAATTGGGCAGAGACGCACTAATAATGAGACGATGGATTCAAGTGAGAAGGGGAGATACGGAACCTACTGTGAAGTTCTTTTTACAGCAGAGTGTTTACGCAGGGCGTTTGAACCTCATCAACCAGCGACCATTGCACCGCATGATTGTGTCGTGGACTGCCCAGCAGGTTTATTGAAAGTGCAAGTGAAAGGGACAAGGACACGGGACGTACAGAAAAAGACAGAGACATATCACACGATGGCGGTACATGGTCGTGGAAACAGCAGGTCACCGTTGTCGCCGGACATCGACATCATGGCTGTACTTATTGAGCCAGTTGATTCGTGGTACATCATCCCTCGTTCAGTGATTACGGTATCTTGTCTACGCTTCTATCCCAACCCAACAAAGAAAATTAGCAAGTGGGAGGTGTACCGAAACAACTGGTCACCCTTCTACACAACCAAGGAAAAAACGAACAAATGAATAAGAATGACGAAAGAATAAACATACTGATAGACGGTGACGTTATAGCCTATGAAGCTGCGTTCATTGCACAATACCCAGTCGAGTGGGAAGACGACCTATGGACGCTTCACGCTGATATGGGTAGAGCCAAGGACTACATCCATGAACGGATCACAGAACTGGAAGAACGTCTTGGTGCTAAGTCCACAACCATAGCGTTCAGTGACCGTGCGAACTATCGCCGTAAACTCAACCCCATGTACAAGTCCAACAGACGATCCTCGTTCAAGCCTATCATACTGAAGGCATGTCGGGAATGGATGATGGACACCTACGACTGTGCTTGTTGGCCTAACCTTGAGGCAGATGATGTGCTGTCCATACTGGCAACGGAACGACCCAACCGATTGGACACCCGTATCATTGTCAGCATCGACAAGGACTTCCACGGTGTTCCCGGCAGGTGGTACAACTTCCGTAAGGATGAACACCACCACCCAACCGTGGAGATGGCTGACAAGTTCCACCTGTTGCAGACAATTATGGGTGACCACACGGATGGCTATGGTGGTGTGCCGGGATACGGGTTGAAGACAACAGAGAAGTATCTGGAGAAGAACGGCTACACATGGGAGTCGGTATCCCAACTCTATGCCAAGAAAGAACTACCAGAAAGCGAAGCACTTATGAATGCGTGGATGGCACGACTACTACGCAAGGACGACTACAACATTAAACAAAAGGAGATAACATATTTATGGATGCCAGCGAGCTACCAACCAGCGGACAAAAGAAAGTATTCCCAACAGGTTCACAGCGTGACGGGGACACTGGGAGAGGGAGATACCACCTTATTCCCCCATGCGCCATTCACGCCCTTGCCAAACGCTTCGAGCAAGGAGCCGAAAACTACGGCGCTAACAACTGGATGAAGGGTATGCCTTTATCACGCCTTCAGGACAGCATCAGCAGACATCTACTGGCTGCTTCTGAGGGTGACGAATCAGAGGATCACATAGGAGCAATACTGTGGAATGCAGCGGCTTGGATGTGGACAGAAAATGCCATTAAAGAGGGTCAATTACCACCCGAATTAGACGATAGAATATACAACAATGGATAGACCTATACGAATTCCCGATCTTTCCAGCGATCTAATTGATCGCCTTGAGGAACTATACCCAGCCCGTTATCCCGACATCAGTTGGGGTGACAGGCAGATATGGTTTAACGCAGGGCAACGAGCAGTCGTTGAGTTTCTAAGATCACAATTTAACGAACAGAACGAAACCATTATAATTAAGGATTAATCATGTGTTTAGGCGGTCCTAAAGCTCCTCCCCCTCCACCTCCTCCCCCGCCTCCTCCACCACCTCCGGTGAAGACGGCAGCAGTTGTTCAACCAGCATCCAAACGTGGCGCTGGTAGCGGCACAAAGAAGCGTAGAGGCACAGCACAGTTAACCGTTAAACGTCCCGGCATGGGTAGCTACACAGGTGGCGGTAGTGGTGTAAACCTTAATTCATAGAGTAACGAAAGAAAGCCATGATTGTATCACTTCAAAAGAACACACTGTTAAACGGTGTGTCAGCCAACACAACTGGTGGCGCACACGGAACAGAACACGCCAAGGGGTGGACGTTCAGCATTGTCGGTACTGGGTCAGCCAACGCTACTGTCAACATTGAAGCATACGTTGGGGCGTCTTGGTACAGTATCCATGAGGAAGCCATAACCAGTGCTGGTAGTTTTATGGTACGTGACGATGAAGGTCACTACGAGAAACTACGGGCAGTTGTTAGTGGTTACAGTGACGGTACGTTTACCGTGTACGCAACAGGAACAGCCAACAGCCTTTAACAAGTAATGGGTTTAAAAGCTCCGTCCAAACTAGGTACAAACCCTAGTCGTTTTACGAGGCTACCCAACAAGTTTTCACGGCTTGGTACTGTAACACAAAACCCACCATCAACGGGAACCACATCAGCAACAATCAAATTAGTTGCAACGTGTGTTGCTGCTGGTGTCCAAATCCTTAACAGGAACGCATCCATTGGTTTTAATCTCGCTGCATCAGCAGTCCCTGCAAGCCCTTACTCAGCCAAGGCATTGGTAACGTGTGGATGTACTGTTTCCGCTTCTGTAGTAAACGAAGCATCAGCAGCAGTAGATGTGGCAATAGATACGGCAGCATCTGGTGGTCTGGTTAGAAACGCTAGTGCAGCGGTAGGTGTAGAAATTACATCAGGATGTACAGGGGTGTCACTCATAACACAGACTGGTAGCGCATCCATTACCGTAGATATTACCTCTGATTGCACAGGAGAAACACGCAGCATCCAACAGGGTAGTGCATCCGTTTCAGTAGGCATCACAGCAGTAGCAGAAGGAGCAATCGGAACCACGTTCATAGGAACCGCCGATATAAGTGTAGGCATCACAGCAGACGCAAGCGGATATAATACCAGCACCACAATACCCGACGAGACATCTAATGGCAACAACATGGTTATGTCGGGAGCAGCGTGGACGTTTGTCGGTGATGCAGCAGTAGGTAATAGGGCAGTTAATTTCACAGGAGCAGGGGGAAATTACGGAACAATTGATGAGTCTTATTTAAGCGTCCTTCGTAGTCCTTGGTCGTTCTCCTGTTGGTACAAACCCTCCGAAGGTAACATAACTGGTAATTATTATCCGACTTTAATTAACACAGCAGCAAATGGTACTTATGGAGGCGGTTATTACCAAATGTACCACGCAGGTCGAACGCTCCGTTGGCAATCGGTTATAAATTTTAGCGGTGCGTTTACACAAAGGGACACTTCCAGTGATGTATTTTCATCAGGATCGGGAAACGATTGGAAACATATAATAGTAACCTTGGATAACTATGGTGACCCAACCATGTATATTAACGGTAGTGAGGTAACCTTAACCACCGACTCAACTCCTAATACATCAGATATATCTAACTACTCTAACACTTCGGATATTAGGGTAGGGACGGTGAGTAGCGGTAGTAACATAGACTACAAGATAGATGACATTTCCCTCTGGTCTACCCAGCTTTCCTCCACCCAAGTATCCAACCTCTACAATAGTGGCAACGGAACCGACCTAACGGGTAGCAGTAATCTGGCAGGTTGGTGGAAGATGGGAGAGGGAAGTACTGCAACCATAGTCCACACAGGAACCGCAACCATCTCCGCATCAATCACGGCATCCGCAACAGGTGCTTCAGTTGCAGGAGCATTCTCAATATCAACATTTAACACGGAGGCTAACATCTTAGCACTAACTCCTGCCAACGGCACAATAGCATTCGGCACAGACACCAACAATTACTATGTATACGACTCCAGTCTAGGCTGGGCAACATTCACGCCATGAGTACCTTAAATACCTGCACCTCTTCTACTCGTCCCGGCAGTCCATCACAGGGTGATATGCTGTACGAAACGGATAGCTACAAAACCATTATATATGACGGTTCAGCGTGGCAGGAGTATGTGTCCGCAAGTTCTCCCTACGATTTAGACGGGACAAATAGCCTGTCTGTTCGACCAGATGCACACTGGGACGCCGCCAAAGTAAACGGGACGGATAGTAGTGGCAACCCCTCAGACGGAGCCACGATGGTCGATTGGGTGTCACTGATTGGTGACTATAAGTTTCTGGCACACAGTACCACCGCAACTATGCCTACATGGCAAGACGGATCATCCACGCCGACAGGCTCCCTTCTAGCACCTTGGGGTGATGAACTGCCGTTTGTATACCTAACGGTAGACTCTATGGCACTGAGTAACTCACTCTGTTCTGCCACAGGTCAGGAGTTTACAATTTGGTCGGTCGGGTACAAGCAATCCAGTAGCTCGACATACGGTCCTATCGGAGTCATGGACGACTCAACCAGTGGACATTTTAATCATACCAACGGGTGGGACTACCTAGCCTACAACGCAGGGTCTGGTACTAAAAACGCTGCGGCTCCGTCTGGTTTTCCCATAACATCTGAAGCTCAAACTTGGATGCAGGAACGTGACTCATCAAGCGTACACAGAATGCACCACCACGGAGATAACACGGGGAATGCAGCCCCAACATGGGATTCACCTCAAGCGTTCCACAACCTTGGGTGGTCGAAACAGTCCACAAACCAGTTTGCGTCAAACAAAGCTGGGGTTTATGAGATAATGATCTTCCCACGCAATGCCCTGTCTACCGCCGATAAAAACGCATTAGGCGCATACGCAGATAGCAAATATAGTTTCACCACTTCTACCACTGATTTCTAACCATGAAGATAGTAAAATTCACATCACAGGCAGAGGCACAACTGGAAGCTGATCGGCTCATTACCGCCCTAAATCTACCCCCTGCCTACACATACGGTGACCCGTTCCAGATAGATGACGGCACATGGGTATTGAAGGTAAAGGAAAACGGCTCCTATCCTGCAACGGATGTCATACAAGGCACTATTGAGGAATACGAGTATCCCGACCCAGACTAGAGATTTTAAACAACCCCGAAGGCAATTGGTTGCCGGAGGAACTTTAACCATAACCACATACAACAGGAAATAATATATCATGTCAGAAGCATCCGATTACGTAGAAAGTGACATCCTCACCTACTACCTTAAATGCGCCACAACTCCCGGTACTAGACCGACTAACGTCTATGTCTCACTTCACAGTGATGCAGCGGGGGAAGCTGGGGCGAACGAAATAACCAGCACTGGCGCAACCCGTCAATCCGCTACCGCTGCATTCGCAGGTCAGACTATATCTGGTGGAGTAATCTCCAGTGGAGCAGACCTTGAATGGACTAACGGTTCGGGAGGTTCTTGGACTGTCGATAGCATTGGTGTTTGGGACAACGCATCCCACAGTACAGGCAACCTACTATTCTACACCCCATTAACTGGTGGTGATGTAACCGTTGCAGATGGAGATACGTTTAAGGTCAGTAGTGGAAACCTCACAGTTACAGTAGCTTAATAACCCGTCATCATGGAACAAGAATCAGCCCAGAACCTGTATTCCCAATTGGAAGGACAGCGGTGGTCGTTTCTCGACCGTGGGCGTGAAGCGTCCAAGTTGACGCTACCCTATGTTCTACCGCCTGACGGTCATACAGCCAGCAGTAAATACTCCACACCCTTTCAAGGGATAGGAGCCAGAGGTGTTAACAACCTGTCATCCAAGTTGTTACTTGCCTTGTTACCTCCCAACGCACCTTTCTTTCGGTTAACGATTGACAGGTATGAGTTGGACAAAGCCAAGGCAGAACTTGGCGAGGAAGGGGGTGAGCAACTACGGAGCGACTTGGAAAAAGCGTTGTCCGAAGTTGAACGCTCTGTGATGCAGGAAGTGGAAGTAGAGGCTTTCCGTGTGGGAGTCTTTGAAGCACTGAAGAACCTGCTCATTACTGGTAACACTCTACTGTACCTACCTGATGAGGGTGGTATGCGTGTGTTCCGTCCAGACCGCTTCGTGGTTAAGCGTGATCCTATGGGCAACGTCACACACATTGCCACCAAGGAAACAGTTGCTCCAATGATGCTTCCAGAAAGCGTCAGGGGTGAGGTGTACAAGGACGGTAACAAAGAGAATACCTGTGATCTGTACACGGCTGTTGTTAGGCAGGATAAGAAGTTTATTGTCTATCAGGACGTAAAGGGCATACCCATAAAAGAGTCGATGGGAGAGTATTCTATCGACAAGTCTCCTTGGTTACCTTTACGCTATACACGTATCGACGGTGAGGATTACGGACGAGGGTTTGTCGAGGAGTATCTTGGTGACCTGAAGAGTCTGGAAAGCCTCACACGGGCTATTGTGGAAGGTTCCGCAGCAGCAGCCAAGGTTCTGTTCATGGTTAACCCTAACGGGACGACAAGGGCAAGGACACTCGCTGAAGCAGCCAATGGTGCAATCGTTCAGGGTAGTGACACTGACGTTAGTGTGTTGCAACTGAATAAGTTCAACGACTTCAGGGTTGCCCAGACAACGATGGCAACGATCCAAGACCGTCTGAGCCATGCCTTCCTACTTAACAGTAACGTAGTGCGTGACGCTGAACGTGTTACCGCTGAAGAGATACGTATGCTCAGTCAGGAACTGGAAGCAGCCCTTGGTGGGTTGTACAGCATCCTGTCCCAAGAGTTTCAACTACCGCTGGTCAGTAGCTTGATGTCACGGATGAACAAGGCAGGTCGTCTGCCCAAGTTACCACCGGACATTGTTAAGCCAACCATCGTTACTGGTGTGGAAGCACTGGGACGGGGGAATGACTTGAACAGGTTGGATATGTTCCTTGCAGGAGCAACCCAAGTAGTAGGCCCAGAGGCAGTTGCCCAATACGTTAACATTGGTGACTACTTCAAGAGACGGGCTACAGCATTGGGCATAGAGACGGAAGGACTGATTAAGTCCGACGAAGAACTTCAACAGGCAGCACAACAAGCTCAGATGCAACAGATGGCTGAGAAGTTGGGTGGGCCGGCAATTAACGCAATGAGTCAACAGTCATTAGCTTCACAAGAACAAGAAGCACCTGTTGAACAATAACAACAAAAACAACAAACAAAGGAAACACCGTGGCAGAACTAACAAGAGTCGCAATAAACGAACTAACACCGGGAGAGACGGAGCCTGAACAGGAAGCACCTGTTGCAGAGCAACCAGCCCCACAAGCACCAGCAAACGTACAAGGTGCAACGGAACCAGAGGAACAACCACATCTGGCTGACTCCTCCGAAGAAGAGACGGCTGACCCTGAGAAGGGTGGGTTGGAGATAACTCCTGAAGAACAACCAGACAGACCCGAATG
>Ga0315327_10000838_pt1 | contig 15556 bp, 10 predicted proteins | sample M110032315metaG_FD_203460 | JGI IMG/M metagenome (GOLD analysis project Ga0315327, IMG submission 203460) | Ammonia-oxidizing marine archaeal communities from Monterey Bay, California, United States - M1 100m 32315 | ecosystem: Environmental > Aquatic > Marine > Coastal | place: USA: California... | reverse complement strand
ATGTAATAGACAAAAATATCAGAGTCTTAGATCAATCTAGAATAGGTAGTATATTAAATGGTAATAAAGAAGCTTTGAAAAATGGTGAAAACATTTATGGGATGATAATTCAAAATACAAACCCACTTATTGTATCACCAGAGAGTTCGCTTGTAAGAAAAGGATTCGGTAGAGATAATTTATTTATATGTGTTCATGAGCAATTTATGACCGAAACTGCAAAATATGCAGATATTATTTTGCCAGCTACTACATTTGTTGAACATGATGATTTATATATAGCTGGGGGACATCAACATATTATATTTGGACCTAAATTAATTAATCCAATTGGAGAATCAAAATCGAATCATTCTGTTTTAGTAGAATTAGCTAAAAGATTAGGTGCAGATCATAAGGGTTTTAAGATGACAGAAAGAGAAATAATTGATTTTACTTTAAAATCTTCAAACCATGGGAGTTTATTAGATTTAGAGAAAAGTGGATGGAAAGACGTGCAACCTGATTTTAGTAGTTCTCATTTTATAAATGGTTTTGGTCATGAAGATAAAAAATTTCATTTTAAGCCAAAATGGAATCAGATTGGACCATATCATAGCCAAATGCCAAAATATCCTGATTACCACGATAATACGGAAAATACATCTGAAAAATTTCCTTTTCGCCTAGTAACTGCTCCTGCTCATAATTATTTAAATAGTTCTTTTACGGAAACTTTTGTATCACAAGAAAAAGAGAAAAAACCTAGGGCAAAAATTCATCCGTTAGATTTAGAAAAATTAAATTTATTTGATAATGATGAAGTAGTATTAGGTAATAAAAGAGGTAAGGTAATTTTGCATGCAGAGTCATTTGAAGGTATGCAACAAGGTGTAGTTATAGTGGAGGGTATATGGCCAAGTGAAGCTTTTATAGGAAATGATGGAATTAATACTTTAGTAGGTTCAGATCCAGTTCCTCCAAACGGTGGAGCTGCTTTTCATGATACAGCAGTATGGATAAAAGGTAATTATAAAATAATTAACTAAGGTATAAAATATGTTATTAAAAAATGATAGGGAATGGGATATTTACAGGAATATTACTCCTGAGAGAGTATTTATTAATAGAAGGTCTGTATTAAAAAATTTAGGTTTTGGTGCTCTTTCTACAAATTTGATAATACAAGCTGCTCAGGCGACACAAAACCAACATAGAGAAAGTTTATACCCAGTTAAAGAGAATCTTAAATATTTTATTCAAGAGAATGATATTATAGGTGGAGATAGAAAACTAACTGAAGAATACAAAGTAACTCATTATAATAATTATTATGAGTTTGGTACTACTAAAAATGTTAAAAGAAGAGCAAGTAAACTTATTACTAGCCCTTGGAAAATTTATTTTAAAGGTCTGATAGATAAAGAATTTGAAATTGATATTGATCTACTTACAAAGAAAGTAGCTTTAGAGGAAAGAGTTTATAAATTGAGATGTGTTGAAGCTTGGTCAATGGTTGTACCTTGGAGTGGTTTTGCTTTGAAAGAAATTATAAAGATTGTACAACCTAAATCAGAAGCTAAGTATTTAGTAATGAAAACATTTTTTGACCCAGATAATGTTTCATCTCAGAGACAAGATTGGTTTCCATGGCCGTATACTGAAGTGCTCACAATAGATGAAGCTAAAAATGATCTTTCTTTTATTGCAACAGGTGTGTATGGTAAGCCTTTGCCAAATCAAAATGGTTCTCCTTTAAGATTAGTAGTTCCTTGGAAATATGGTTTTAAATCTATTAAGGCTATAGTTTCTTTTGATTTTGTAGCCAAACGACCTAAAACCTTTTGGGAAGAAATTCAACCTAAAGAGTATGGTTTTTGGGCTAATGTGAATCCAGAAGTTGCACATCCTAGATGGAGTCAAGCTAGAGATAAAGATATAGGTACTAATAAAATGTATGATACGAAAATTTATAACGGTTATGAAGAATGGGTGAGTTATTTATATAAAGGCATTGAAAATACCACTAACTTATATAGATGATATTCATATTAAAAATCAAAATTTTTCACTTTTTCTAATATAAAATCTCTAAATACAGTTACTCTTCTAGTAGCTCTTAATTCTGCTGGGTATACAAAAAATGCTTCTACAGGTGGGCCTTCTATATCTTGTAATATTTGAGTGCAGGAACTAATCTCTCTAACCATTGCTGTTGGCAATGCTGCTATTCCAATTCCACTTTCTACAGCTCTAATCATTCCTACAATGTTATTGATAGAAAAAACAGGTTGAAAATTAACATCCAATTTTGATAGCATATCGGTTAACCAGTTTGTGCCTGGAAATGGCATATTTATAGAGTCTCCATAACTTACTATCTTATGTTTTAATAGGTCATTTACAGAGTTTGGAGTACCATTTTTTTCAATATACTCCTTAGAAGCAAAAATACCCACATGTCCTGTAAATAGGTGTCTTTGAATTAAATCTGGTTGTCGAGGAGGAGATAATCTAATAGCTATATCTGCTTCTCTCATACCAAGGTCTAATTCTTTATCTCCTACTATTAAAGTAAGAGAAATTTCTGGATATTTTTCTAGAAATTCATCTATATAATTTGCAAGCCATACTGAACCAAATGTTATAGTAGTAGCTACTCGAAGTGAACCTTCTGGTTCTTCTTTATTAATAGTTAAAGAATTTTCCGCAGATGTTATTTTATCGAAAACTTCATTTGCATATTTTAATAATGTTTCACCTTGCTCAGTTAATAATAAACCTCTTGCATGTCGGTGAAATAACATTACACCAATTTCTTCTTCTAGTTTTTTTATTTGTCTACTTGCTGCCGATTGACTCAAATTTAATTTAATACCTGCATGAGTAAAACTTTGTTCTTGAGCTACATATCTAAATATTTTTAACTTTTCCCAATCCATAGAATATATTCTATTAAGGTTTTTCTTTTAAAGAAAGAAATTTTTCAGCTTCTAATGCTGCCATACATCCATGTCCTGCTGCTGTAACTGCTTGTCTATAAATTTTATCTTGTACATCACCTGCAGCATACACACCTTCTATATTAGTTTTTGTGCTATCACTTGCAGTCATAATATAGTTTTCTTTATCCATTTCTAATTGATTGATAAATAATTTTGTATTAGGGTCATGGCCTATTGCAATAAATATTCCACTAACATCAACTTTCATTAATTTGCTATCTTTTGAAGATTTTAAAATTGCTTGTTTAACAACTAATGGCGAATCAGTTCCTATAACTTCTTCTAATGTATGATTCCAAATAATATGTATTTTTTTATTATTAAATACTCTTTCTTGTAATATTTTTTCTGCTCTAAGTGTATCTCTTCTATGCACTAAAGTTACTTTAGAAGCAAAATTAGTTAAAAATAAAGCTTCTTCTACAGCAGTATTTCCCCCTCCTACAACTATAACTTCTTTATTTTTGTAAAAGAAGCCATCGCATGTAGCACATGCACTTACACCAAAACCTCTATATTTCTTTTCAGAAGGAATATCTAACCATCTGGCAGATGCTCCTGTTGCTATTATACAAGAATCAGCAAGATATTCTTCACTATTATCTAGAATTAGTTTTATAGGTTTGACATTTAAGTCACATTTTATCACTGTTCCATTTATTAAGATAGTATCAACTGATAACGCCTGCTTTTCCATTTGTTGCATTAACCATGGGCCTTGTATAGTATTTTCATAACCTGGGTAATTATCAACATCAGTTGTTATTGTTAGCTGGCCACCAGGTTCTAAACCTCTAATTAAAACTGGCTTTAAACCTGCACGAGCTGCATATATAGCTGCTGTATAACCTGCTGGACCAGACCCTAATATTATTAATTTATGATGGTTTTTACTCATTATTTTGTCCTTTTAATTTAATTAATTAAATATTTTTTTTTTATAATTTTTGCAATATTTTCTGACTCATTTATTGGGATATAATTAAAGTTTTTTAAATCTTTAATTTTGAAATCTTCTAGATATTTTGCAATTCCTTTTTTTATTAAAAGTTTGTGAAATATATTGTGCTTTTTTAAAGTAATATCTTCAGGTGCAAAAATTGCTAATGGTTTTCCTGTAGCACATACTTCTGAACAAATTGAAACAGAGTCCCCAGTAACTACCACTAAATCACTAAAAGTTAGATATCCAAAGTAAGGATTGGGAGAATTATCATTTATATCCCACAATAAAGTTTTTATTTTTAACTTCTTAATTTCTTTTTTTAATTGAATAAGACATTCTTTTGAAGTTCTTCTACTAGTAGAAACCATAATAGATCCATTATCATTCATAATGCTACTAATCTTTTTAAATAGTAATTTTATATGAAGAGGTTTAAATTTATATTTTTTAGTGTCTCCCCCAATAATGAGACCAATTCTTGGTTTATTTAAAGGGTCTAAATCATTTCTCCATTTTACGCGAGATTCATTCAGTAATTTATTATTAATAATATTTGGTGAAGTTTGTATTTGAACAACATTATGAATATTTTTTATATTATCGTGAATAGGAGTGAAAATTATATCTAAATTATTATATGGGTATGAAGGCCACATAATTTGTATATATTTAGAATAATTATTACTTTGTTTTTTTATCCAAAGGCCTATAGGGGCGGATTTTCTCCCACATCCAATTACTATTTTAGGCCAAGGTGCAATAAATTGTTGTCTATCAGAATTTTTTACATGTTTTATAGTATTTTGTAAAAATATATTTGGAAGTATAGATAGCCTATTATATTGAAAATTTTTTGATATGCACATTAAGTTAAGAGCTTTACCAATTCCTAAAACTTGGGAACGATTACCAACTCTATCATCTAATAGGAGCCATACTAAATTATCTTTTTTTGCAATATTCATTATATATTATTATTTATACTCAATTTTTAAAATTTCGTATGTAGTTTTACCTCCTGGAGTAATAACTTCTGCAATATCTCCTTCACTTTTTCCCATAAGTGATCTAGCTACCGGAGAGCTAACAGATATTAGACCTTTCTCAACATTTGTTTCATCTACGCCAACAATTTTAAATGTAATTTCTAAATTAGAATTTTCATCAAATAAATTAATTGTAGCGCCAAAAACTATTTTATTTGATTTTATTAGGCTAGGATTAATAACTTCAGCTCTTCTAAGTTTGTCTTCAATTTCTAGAATTCTTCCTTCAATAAAAGATTGTTGTTCTTTTGCTGCATGATATTCAGCATTTTCAGATAAATCGCCGTGTTCTCTTGCTTCAGCAATTGCCTTAATTACATTTGGCCTATCCTCAGATTTAAGAGTTCTTAACTCTTCTTCAAGTAAATCAAAACTATTATTAGTCATAGGTACTTTATTCATAAATTTTACCCTTTATTTGATACTCAATAATAATATACATAATTTTTATAATATTAAAATTAATAAGATTGAATAGGTTTAACTGTTAATTCATTTTTATTTAAAGAAATTATTGCTTCAGTAGCTGCTTTACTTCCTGCTAGTGTTGTATAATAAGGTATATGAGCAGATAATGCAGCTCTTCTTAATGAGAAGCTTTCTTTAATTGATTGCTCACCTTCAGTTGTATTAAATATAATATTAACTAATCCATCTTTTATAGCGTCTACCAAATGTGGTCTTCCTTCACTAACTTTATTAATTTTAGTGACTTTTATTTTGTTATCTTCTAGGTATTTTGATGTACCTTTTGTGGCAATAATATTAAATCCTAAATCTAATAAGTTTTTGCATAGTGGTAAAATCTTTATTTTATCTGAGTCTTTTACAGAAATAAATAAAGTACCTACTTTAGGTAAATTTGATCCAACAGCCATTTGAGATTTAGCAAAAGCTTGACCAAAACTTTGAGCTAAACCCATAGCCTCTCCTGTAGATTTCATTTCAGGGCCTAAAAGAGTATCTACACCAGGAAACCTTCCAAATGGGAATACTGCCTCTTTTACTGAAATTTTATTTGTTTTATGCCATGGTGTTATTTTAAATTTAGATAATTTTTCTCCAGACATAACTCTTGCTGCTATTCCTGCAAATTGGTTTCCAGTTGCTTTAGCAACAAACGGGATAGTTCTACTAGCTCTTGGGTTAACTTCTAATATGAATATTTTTGGTTTTGGTGTTTCTATATCTTTAATGGCAAACTGAATGTTCATTAATCCTACTACTTTAAGGGCTTTTGCAAGAGTATTAGATTGTTTTTCTATTTCTTTGATTATAGTTTTAGGTAAACTATGAGGTGGTATAGTACATGCTGAATCTCCAGAATGCACACCAGCTTCCTCAATATGTTCCATAATGCCTGCAACTGTAGATAAATTTTTATCAGAAATAACATCAACATCAACTTCAATTGCATCTGATAAAAATCTATCGATTAGTATTGGATTTTTTCCAAAGGATGAGATTATACTATTAATATATTGTGTTAATGATTCTTCATTATGAATAATTTCCATAGCTCTTCCGCCTAATACATATGAAGGTCTAACTAGAACTGGATAACCTATTTTTTTAGCGATATTAACTGCCTCAAGAGATGAATTACATATCCCATTAGGTGGTTGTTTTAATTTAAGCTTCTTCAATAGTTTTTGAAATCTTTCTCTATCTTCTGCTAAATCTATCATGTCTGGCGATGTACCTATAATAGGTATATTAGATTCTGAGAGTCCTTTAGCTAATTTTAAAGGAGTTTGTCCTCCATATTGTACTATACATCCTTTTAATTTTCCTTTTGAATTTTCATTATTAATAATTTCTAATACATCTTCCTCTGTAAGTGGTTCAAAATATAGCCTATCAGATGTATCATAATCAGTAGAGACAGTTTCAGGGTTACAATTTATCATAATTGTTTCATAACCTTTGGCAGATAATGAATAAGCTGCATGAACACAGCAGTAATCGAATTCAATACCTTGACCTATTCTGTTAGGACCACCTCCTAAAATTATTATTTTATTTTTGTTAGATACTTCAGATTCGTCAGAGTAATCATTTATATTTTTATATTTCTCTTCGTAAGTTGAGTATAAATAGGGAGTTTTGGAGTTAAATTCACCTGCACAGCTATCTATTCTTTTATAAGAAGGTTTTACATTATATTTTTCCCTCAAATTTTTAATTATTTTTGTATCTATTTTAAGTAAATTTGCAATTCTTTTATCAGAAAAACCTTTAGATTTTATGAATTGTAACTCATCATAATTTTTAGGCAGCCCACTTATTTTAATTGATTCTTCAATTTCTATAATTTCTTCTATTTGCTTCAAAAACCAGGGGTCTATTTTGCTGCATTCAAAAATTTCTCTAATATTAAAACCTTCTCTGAATGCTTGCGCAACATAAAGTATTCTATCTGGAGTAGGTCTTGATAAGGCTGCAGATATAAAAGTTCTATCACCTCCATTTTTGTATCCAGGAATTTTTATATTATTAAAACCATCCAGGTCAGTTTCAATAGACCTTAATGCTTTTTGAAAAGATTCCTGAAAGGTTCTGCCTATAGCCATAGTTTCACCTACTGATTTCATTGCTGAGGTTAATGTGTCATGCGCACCTTTGAATTTTTCAAAAGCGAATCTTGGTATTTTTGTAACTACATAATCAAGAGTTGGCTCAAATGAAGCAGGAGTAGATTTAGTAATATCATTTTTAATTTCATCTAAAGTATATCCGATAGATAAACGAGCTGCTACTTTTGCAATTGGAAAACCTGTTGCTTTAGATGCAAGAGCAGATGAACGAGATACTCTAGGATTCATTTCAATTACTACCATTCTTCCATCAGATGGATTTATAGCAAATTGGACATTAGATCCGCCAGTTTCAACTCCAATTTCTCTCAATATTGCAATTGAAGCATTTCTCATCATTTGGTATTCTTTGTCAGTTAATGTTAAAGCAGGCGCTACAGTAATTGAGTCTCCAGTATGTATTCCCATGGGATCTATATTTTCAATGGAACAAATTATAATTACGTTATCAGCTTTATCTCTAACAACTTCCATTTCATATTCTTTCCAACCTATAATAGATTCTTCGATTAAAACTGAACCTACTGGAGAAGCATCTAAGCCACCTGTAACAATTTTATCGAATTCATCTTTATTATAAGCTATACCTCCACCTGTTCCTCCTAATGTGAATGAAGGTCGTATAATAAGAGGTAGACCTATTTCTTTTAAAGCATTATCTGCCTCAATTTTATTTTCTGCTAAAATCCCTTTGGGTGTAGTTAGTCCTATTTTTTTCATAGCGGTCTTAAAAAGCTCTCTATCTTCAGCTTTTTTTATAGCCTTTAGTGAAGCTCCTATAAGCTCTACATTATACTTTTTTAATATACCAGATTCAGCTAAACTCATAGCTGTATTTAAAGCAGTTTGTCCTCCCATAGTAGGCAAAATAGCATCTGGTTTTTCAGTCATTATAATTTTGGTTACCATTTCAGGGGTAATAGGTTCGATGTAAGTTGCATCAGCAAAGTCGGGGTCAGTCATTATAGTTGCAGGATTAGAATTTATGAGAATTATTCTGTATCCTTCTTCTCTTAATATTTTACAAGCTTGTGAGCCTGAATAATCAAATTCACATGCCTGTCCAATCACAATAGGTCCTGCTCCAATAATTAATATTGATTTTATATCTTTACGTTTAGGCATTATTTTTCTTTATTTTATTTACTTCATTATAAAATGAGTCAAAAAAACCATAAGTATCGTGAGGACCTGGCGACGCTTCTGGATGGTATTGTACTGAAAATATAGATTTATTTTTTACTTTTATGCCTTCGACTACACCATCGAATAAAGATGTATAGGTTTCTGCTATGGTCTTTGAAAGACTGCTTCTTTTTACTACAAATCCATGATTCTGACTGGTAATTTCTACTTTATTGTTTTTGGTAGACTTAACAGGTTGGTTGGCTCCCCTATGGCCATTAAGCATTTTTTCTGTTTTAGCTCCTAAAGCAAGAGCAATGAGTTGATGTCCTAAGCATATCCCATAAATTGGTATATTAGTTTCAAATAATTTTATTAATAAATCTTTTACAATTTTATTTGTAGCTTTAGGGTCACCAGGGCCATTAGACAAAAATATTCCGTCTGGTTTGAGTTTTATAATATCTTCGTATGTTGATGTGAGAGGAACTACAATAACATTAAAATTTCTATCAGCTAACATTCTTAAAATATTTTGTTTAACACCAAAATCAATCACTACTACATTTCTTTTAGTATCAGATTCATATTTATATTTTTTAATATTAAAATAATTTTTATTATAAAAACTTTTATGCTTCCACAAGTATTCTTTTTTGCATGTAACCTTTGATGCTAAATCTGCTCCTTCTAATCCTTCCCATGATTTAATTAATTTTAAAGCTTCTTTTATTCCTTTATTATTTATTTCTTCATTTATAATCATACCATTTATGTAACCATTTTCTCTAATTAGAGAGGTTATAGATCTTGTATCTATTCCTTGTATGCCTATTATATTATTTTTAATTAACCATTCTTGTAAATTCAAATCAGATCTAAAATTTGAAGGAACAGTTATATTAGATTTTAACACGATTCCCTTAGCAACAGGCGAATTTGATTCATTATCATTTATATTCGTTCCTGTATTACCAATATGAGGAAAGGTAAATGTAATAATTTGATCTGCATAAGATGGGTCAGTTATAATTTCTTGATAGCCAGTCATTGATGTATTAAAGCATAATTCTCCTATTGTTCTGCCTTTTGCACCTATGCCCTGACCCCAATAAGTATTACCATTTTCTAATAACAGTAGAGCATTTTTTTTATTAATTAGTTCATTCAAGAGTTTAGGTTTGGATGATTTCATTTTAAAATAAAATTCCATATTAAGTATATTTTTAAAAAAAATTATAATTGTCTCTTGGAAATCCACACTAATCAAATCAAACATTTAGGTCAAGAAAAGTAATAATTATTATTTATATTTTTTATAAATATAATGTAATATATAATAATTAATTTATAAGGATGAAGATGTGTTAAGAAATAAATTTAAAAATGAATTGCTAGATGCCATGAAATCTAAAGATTCTATAAGAGTATCTACGCTAAGGCTAATATTAGCCGCTATAAAAGATAGAGATTTAGAATCAAGAAGAAAAGGCGAAGGTGACCTTATTTCTGATTCTAGTATATTAGAAATTTTATCTAAAATGGTAAAACAAAGAAATGAAACAGCACAAGTATATAAAAAAGCTGGAAGAAAGGAATTGGCAGATTCGGAGTATGAAGAGATAGAAGTTATTAATGCATTTATGCCTAAAATGTTAACAAAGTCAGAATTAGAAAAAGTAATAGAGGAATCTATAAATGCAATAGATGCAAAAACACTTCGAGACTTAGGTAAAGTAATATCAAAAATTAAAGAAGATTATACTGGAAGGTGTGATTTTGCTGATGTTAGTCAAATGGTTCGAGAGCGATTGGAAAGGTAATTAAATTTTTATATGGCCTTTGCAGATAATTTAGTTGATATAATTCATGAAAAAATATTATTGTCTGATTTTATTGGAAAGACAGTAAACCTATCTAAAAGAGGTGGAGACTTTATTGGTTTATGTCCCTTTCATAATGAGAAAACTCCTTCGTTTACTGTAAGTAATGATAAAGGGTTTTTTCATTGCTTTGGATGCGGTGCTCATGGGGATGTTATTTCATTTGTTATGCAAAAAGAATCTATTGAGTTTAAAGAAGCTATAAAGTTATTAGCATCTGAGGCGGGTGTTAATGCAGCTAATTATTCATTTAAGGATAAACAAATAAGTAAAGAAGAAATTAATTCTAAAGACATATTAGAAGATTCAAAGGATTATTTTAAAAAAAACTTCAATTCTATTTCTGCAGAAAAAGTAAAAATATATCTTCAAAAAAGAAAAATATCCTTAAAGGCTAGTAATTATTTTGAGTTGGGTTTTGCTGAAAACATTTCAGCTGATTTAATAAAGTATTTAAAAAATAAAGGACATCTTATAGATGATATTATTATTTCTGGCCTAGCAAGAAAATCTAATAACAATGGTCAACCTTATGATTTTTTTAGAAATAGACTAATTTTTCCTATTCATAACCCTAAAGGAGAAGTCGTTGCGTTTGGAGGCAGAACTCTTGAGGGTAAAGACCCTAAATATCTTAATTCACCTGATACTATTCTCTTTAAAAAAAAGAAATTACTATTTAATTATCATAGAGCAAAAACATTTGTTCAAAAAAAGAATATACCTTTTATAGTAGTAGAAGGCTATTTAGATGTAATTGCACTATATCATGTAGGTTTATATGGAGCAGTTGCGCCATTAGGGACAGCATTGTCAGAAGAACAATTAATTTTATTATGGAAAGTTTCAGATGAACCTGTAATTTGTATGGATGGAGATCAAGCGGGCTATCGGTCCGCTATTAGAACACTTAATATTGCTATGAAAATATTAAAACCAGGTAAATCTCTAAGATTTGTTTTTTTAAAAGACGGAGAAGATCCAGATAACCTAGTTTTTAAAAGTAAAAAGAAAGAAATAAACAATTTGGTAGGCAATGCAATGTCTATGTTTGATGCTTTTTGGAATAGTGAAATATTAAATTTAGATTTAAAAACACCTGAAAAAAGAGCTGCTTTTAGGTTATTAATGGAAAAAAAAATATCTGTTATTGAAGATAAAATTGTTCAAAGAGAGTATAAAAAATCATTTTATGATTATTATAACAATATGTTTTCAGGTAATTATTTAAATAAAAATGATAAGGCAATTAAATATAAAAATAGTAATATTAAATTAGACCAGCAAAATGCTGATAGAGTAAATAAAAAATCTTATGCCTCATTCAGAGAAAAGAACTTAATTGAGTCAATATTTAATAATCCAAGCATACTAAAAATGATTGAAGAAGATTTTTCTTTGCTAATTTTTTCAAATAGAGAATTAGAGTTAATAAAAATAGCATTACTGGATTTATATAAAAAGAATGGAAATTTAACTGAATTAAATATAATTGAGTTAAAAGATGATATAAGATATGCTTCTCTAATTAAAGAAATTTTTAAAATAAATGATTGGGCAATATCTAAATTTGTTCCTGATTTTGTAAAAAGAAATGAAGATTTAAACTATGTAGTAAAGTGTTGGTTAGAAGCGGCAAATATTCAAAAACTATGGTATAAAAAGCTTAAAAACTAAATATATTTTGTTAAAGTTATTACTTGATAATTCTTTAAACAAAATATAATTAATAAATATATTTTATAATGTTCAATTAATAACAAGTAGAAACTTAATTATGTCTAAAAAAAGTAAATCAGTAAATAATAATTCAGATGGTTCTTCTGCTCAAGATGAACAAAGTTCTGACATAAGTGAAGGAGAAGTAAAAAAACTTATTTCTAAAGGTAAAGAAAAAGGATATTTAACATATGATGAATTGGCAAAAGTACTTTCACCTGAGAAATTTTCTTCTGAGAAGATAGAAGATATTCAGGCTATGATATCGGATTTAGGTATTAGCTTAGTTGATTCTGATGATGATACCAATGATATAGAGGTAGATAATAAAAACCAATTAGTAAAGGAGGAAAACCCCAAGGATACTGAGTTAGGAAGAACAGATGATCCTGTAAGAATGTATTTAAGGGAAATGGGAAATGTAGAGTTATTGTCTAGAGAGGGAGAAATAGCTATTGCAAAAAGAATTGAAGCTGGAAGAGATCTAATGTTTCGAGGTATTAGCAGAAACCCGTTAACATTAAGAAAAATATCTAAATGGAACTCAGAATTAAAAAAAGAAAATATTTCGCTTAGAGAGGTTATTGATTTAGAGGCTACTTATGGTTCTGGCCCAGATGGTGCAACTGTTAATAATCCTTTAGCTAATGCAAAAGTCGCGTCAACTCTTCAAACAAATTTAACTGAAAATAATGATGAAGATGAATCCTTCGAAGGAGAGGACACTGATAACCAAAATTTTGATTCAGATGAGGATAATGAATCACATGACGGAATGCCATCAATATCTACTTTAGAAGAAATTCTTCAACCTCAAATTATATTAGCTTTTAAACAATTAACTAAATATTCAAAGGTTATGGATAAATTTTGGCAACAAAGTATTTTAAATCAAGTGTCTGCTAAAGAGAATAAAGTTTCTGATCAAAATAAGTTTTACAAATCTCAAAAAGAAGTTTCTGAAATTATGAGAAGCTTACGTTTGAGCACTCATAGAGTTGAAGAATTAATTGATGAACTTTATGGAAAAAATAAAAGATTATCTTATCTTGAGGGAAGCCTTATTAGGCTAGCTGTAAAAAATAAAGTTAAAAGGGATAAATTTTTAGAATTATATAGTGGGAAGGAAATACAGAAAGATTTATTAAGAAAAATGTCTTTAAATAAAGATAAGCTAATAAAAGAATTTATTAAAAATGAAAGACCCCAAATAAAAGAAATTTTATCAGAGATAAAAAGTATTGTTGAATATTGTAGTTTAGGCGTAAATGAGTTTAAAGTTCTAGTTAAAGCAATTGAACGTGGAGAAAGAGAATCAGAACAAGCTAAAAAGGAGATGATAGAAGCTAATTTAAGATTAGTAATTTCTATTGCAAAAAAATATACAAATCGTGGATTGCAATTTTTAGATTTAATTCAGGAAGGTAATATAGGATTAATGAAAGCAGTCGACAAATTTGAGTATAGGAGAGGGTACAAATTTTCAACTTATGCAACATGGTGGATCAGGCAGGCTATAACTAGATCAATTGCAGATCAGGCTAGAACTATTCGTATACCTGTCCACATGATTGAAACTATAAATAAATTAGTTAGAACTTCTAGGCAGATTTTGCATGAAATAGGGAGAGAAGCTACTCCAGAGGAGTTAGCTGAAAAATTAGCCATGCCACTTGATAAAGTAAGAAAGGTTATGAAAATTGCAAAAGAACCTATAAGCTTAGAAACTCCTGTAGGTGATGAAGAAGATAGTCATTTAGGTGACTTTATTCATGATATAAATGCAGTAATTCCTTTAGATGCAGCTATTCATGAAAATTTAAAAGAACAAACCACGCAAATATTAGCATCATTAACTCCAAGAGAAGAAAGGGTTTTGAGAATGCGTTTTGGTATTGGTATGAATACTGATCATACTTTAGAAGAAGTTGGTCAGCAATTTTCAGTAACTAGAGAAAGAATTAGACAAATAGAAGCAAAAGCATTACGTAAGCTAAAACATCCATCTAGATCAAGAAAATTAAAAAGCTTTTTAGATGATAAATAGTTAATATTGGGGCCCGTAGCTCAGTTGGTTAGAGCAAACCGCTCATAACGGTTTGGCCGTAGGTTCGAATCCTACCGGGCCCACCAATAATAGTTAAGAGAATGTTTGCAATACACCTAAATATAAGGTTACCTTGTAAAAGTGTAATTAATGATAATAAAATATCATAATAAAGATACTTAGTAAGAGGGGAATTCATATGGATAATTTTGATGCTAAAGTTATTTGGCTATTTGTTTTTGTTGGCATGTATTGGGCTTATTGTGTTTTTTGGGGAATAAAAGGACATTTGCAAGCTAAAACTGCAAGTGATTATTTCTTGGCAGGAAGAGGAATATCAATATGGGTATTCATTTTGGCTGCTACGGCTACGTCTTTTTCTGGATGGACTTTTATGGGACATCCTGGATTGATTTATAGAGATGGGTTTCCTTATGCTTATGCATCATTTTATGCCATTACAATCCCATTTACAGGCGTTATGTTTTTAAAACGGCAATGGATGATAGGTAAAAGATTTGGATTTGTTACCCCTGGAGAAATGTTATCCGATTATTTTAAATCAGATTTTATAAGAATTTTAGTTGTATTAGTTGCTTTAGTTTTTTCTGTTCCATATTTAGGTTTACAATTAAGAGCCTCAGGTTTTCTATTTAATGTTTTAACAGATGGTTGGTTAAGCGTAACATATGGGATGTGGGCTTTGTCAGCAGTTGTATTTTTATATGTTGCTACTGGTGGTTTAAGGGCAGTTGCTTATGTTGACACAGTGCAATGTGTACTTTTAGCAGGTGGTATAATGGTAATTGGAGGAATAGCTTTAATTAATATTGGAGGTTTTGGTACATTAATAGATGGAATTACAGCTCTATCTCAAATAGATAAAAAATTAACTCCTGATGGTTATAGTCATTACATAGCTATTCCTGGAGTCATTCAGTATGTTAAAAGTGGTGCACAAGCTGTGGGTGGTGCATGGACTGGAATAATGGTTCTATCTTATATGTTTGCTTTAATGGGAATACAGTCCGCACCAGCTTTCACTATGTGGTCGTTTTCGAATAAAAGTGTAGAACCGTTTGCTCCACAACAAGTTTGGGCCTCAGCATTTGGTATTGGGCTTATCTTAATGACTTTCACTGCTATTCAAGGTATTGGTTCTCATTTCTTAGGCGCTGATGCGGCTATGCTGGCTGCTCACCCGGAACT
>Ga0315327_10000835_pt1 | contig 15585 bp, 25 predicted proteins | sample M110032315metaG_FD_203460 | JGI IMG/M metagenome (GOLD analysis project Ga0315327, IMG submission 203460) | Ammonia-oxidizing marine archaeal communities from Monterey Bay, California, United States - M1 100m 32315 | ecosystem: Environmental > Aquatic > Marine > Coastal | place: USA: California... | reverse complement strand
TGTCTTACCACCACCCGTAGGGACGATAACTTGACCTTTATTATATTCACTTAGTGCATCAACTGTTGCCTCTTGATGTTCACGAAGTTCAATCATTAAATAATCACCAATAGGTAAATTATACCATAAAAGGTATTAAAACGTCACACAGACGTTTATAGGTACACTACAGAGTCAATTCAGAGGTCCCAGTTACTATAACTTGGGGTTATAATGGGATGCTGATTTCTCTTTTTTCTGTTTAATATCCTTCAATAATCTATCACCAGTTCTTTTCAATTTCTTCCTTTCTCCTCTAGTATAACCAGATGCTTTTGCAGGTTTATACTTAGGATCTACTTTCTTTTCTGCCTTTTTAGTTAATAACTTGTCTGCACTCTTTTTCAAATCAATATTCTTATCTTTACCAGATACTTCATCTTTAGTGGAAGATTCTCTCTTCTTTCTTTCTAAGTATGCCTTCTTTTGCTGCTCTTTAGGTGTTAATGAAGCAGACCCTCTTTTCTGGGTTGGTTGTTGTTGTCTACCAGCAGGAGATCTTTTCTTATTAGTTTTACCTATATCTGACTTATCTTTATATGTTTTAGCAGGTGCAGTTTTACCTCCACCTATTGCTTTTACTCTCCTCTTTTCAGCATCCGTTATTTTTCTTTTACGAACAATTCTCCCACCTTCACCTGATTTGGTGATTTGGGATCTACCCTGTATCTCAGGATCGTATGCTTCACTAACAAACTGTTGAAAAGATTTCATTTATACAATTATTTCCTATATTCTATTTATCTTTAGCAGCACTCAACATTTCTTTCACTCTTGCTCTTCTAAGTATCAACAACTCATCATATCTTTTGCGTTGTTCATTAGTGAACTTAAATGATTGCTTACTCCAGGATTCTCTAAGAGATCTCATTTCTTTAAGTACAAGTGAAGGTTTCATTACTTTAATAGTTTAATACACTTTAAGGTCAATTTAGAGGTCCCAATTATTCACTATTTCTATCATCGTACTGAGAATAGTGTTGTGTAATGGGAGATTCTCTTCTTTTCACGAACTTTAATTGATGCCAACATGATTCATAACATAATAATAATGTATGTACCTTTGTATGTAAACATTTACCCTCCATTAACTGTTCTTTAGGTTTATCACGAACATGTGTCTCTATTGTAATATATCTGGGACATTCATTAAATCCCTTTTTATATTCAACTGGATCACCCTTAAAATATACCCATCCCTCGTCTTTTTCTATATGATCACTACCTGTTTCTCTTTCCCAAATTACATAATCGTTAACTTCAGGTTCATACATTTGTAGAAAATTAAGTAAAGTTTGTACATAAAATAAGGATGCCCCATTTATACATTAGGGGTCTTATATCCTTCTCCTACATCATAAACTGCTCTTAATCTATTAGCACCAACACCACCTTGTAGAAATCCATTTAGCATTTCATCACACTGTTCTTTTGTTAATTGTTGTGCTTTGTCATCAATTAGTGTCCAACCTTCTGTTGTTAATTCTTCAATTCTTAGTTTGAAATTCGGATTGAGTTCTACCATAATTCCTATGCAATGTTGTATATATTAAAATACCCTATCATTATAAACGATAGGGTATCATTTGTCAAATAAACTCTGCCAGGTAATAATCAACTGTAATCTCTAATTTTGCTGCTTCCTTTTCACATTCAGCAATAAAATCATCAATCATTTCTTCAGTCTTTCCAGGTTGAAATTTACCTGATTCATTTGATTCAGTCATTGGAGTTCTCCTTACAAGTACAGGCAGCAATTAGTGGGTTTAACTTACTATGAATTGATTTGATTGTATCACCTTCGGGCATTAATTCTTTGCCTTTCAGGTAATAAACAACTACTTTCATTTCATCTTTAGTTAAATTAACTAGCATCAACAACCTCTTTGTCTGGTATATTTACCACATGAGGTTCTCCTTGATATGGTAACTTATAACATACCCACTCATTATTTTCAAATAGATATGCAAATTCTTCACCATTTTCCAGGTAATCTTCAACTGTTTGATCTAATCTTGGTTCAGTATTCTCACCACGATCATTATAATATTGAACGTGATTATCTACCTTGTTTAACTGCCAATCAGAATCAGAATCTATACACGAAACATCACCACCATCAATTAGTTCTGCTATCTTCTCATAAGTGTTGAACTTTTCTCTCAAAGTAACACCTAACCACTGAGGATAACCATCCCAATGATGATAAACTGACAATACATAACCAGTTTCAAGTAATAACCCAATTCGTGATCTTGTTGCCATTTGTGATAATAATAAAGAAAAGTGGGAGAAACATTGCAGGTAAGTAATTTTAATCAAACATCATGTCTCTGCTTCTATGTCAGAGTAGTTTGACCTGCAACTGTTTCTCACTATACTGTCAATTTAGAGGTCCCAGTTACTAATTCTCTCAATGGTTCCATTTTTAAAAATACTGCATTATTATCATAATATAATTGATAATTCTTTGTTGTTAGATAGTATCCAGTAATAGATTCACCATCATCAGTGTAACCATATCCTTTAACTGCCTCTTCAACACCATCTATCCTTAACTTCTTTCTTCCATTTAAGTAAGAATGGTATCGTTCGTCGAGGTTTATCATTGGAATAACTGGTAATGTGTGTTAATCCTAACATACGTTAGTGATATTATCTATAAACTTTATACTGTCTTTAGAGTCACTCAACATTATGTAATAATTACTCACTCTTCTGCTTCTCTTCTAATTTGAGTTGTTTTCTAAGCATCTTTGCAAACCTTACCTCTTCCTTTGTGTAATATTCTGGATGCTTTTTTGCTCTCTTGATAATCAACTTTGCTGCTTTCTTGTCCTTCAAAAAATAATCTCCGTTCCTGAATAAGTATTTATCTACGTTTGGATTGTGCTGCTTCAACAACTGCGGAAGATTTCTTTAATTGTTCTATTGCTGCTAATACTTCAGGAGTTTCATCCCATTCCCAGGTTTGATTGTGTTGGGGATTCTTCTTTTCTATGATATGTGTTCTTAGCATTGTTTAATTGTCTCCGTAATTCGTGTTTAACATTAACCAATGAAATGAGCATATAATTCTCATATTCATTTCCTTTAATCAATCTACTAATAATTGCCACATTTGTCAAGGCAATCCTTAGTGTTAATTTATACAGCATTTTTCTCCCTCAGTTGATGATCATATTCTATCACAATTTTCTTCCATTCACTATTCATATCATAACAAGTCATAAACTCTACTCTTGTACCTAACTCCTTTGCCAGGTTTTCTAATTGTTTTTGTTGTAGGTCATTCATTCTTGTTTAAATCCACTAAGAATATCTATAAACATTATAAAACCTCGTCAACAAAATGTCAACGAGGTTTGTTTTTATTTACCTATTCAGTTTTTAAACTAACATCTCCTTGCATACACGTTTACAACTTGAGTGATCATCTTCACATTCAATCAGGCAGTTAAAATAGTCGTTGACTAGATCCGATTGCTCATCGGCATTATCGGACATTCCTAAATTGTTCCAATCTGCTAACTGATTATGTGACATAAGATTGTGCATTAATACTCCTCCAATAAACTACATTAACAAAGATCTTTAGAGCATCTTGTTCCTCCTATTCTACATTTATTTAGTCAGGAAAGCAACATAAATGTTGTTCGGGTTTACAAAAATAAATGCCTACGAGTTTATACCTACCCAATCTTCCCACTCTTTTACATGTTCTTCTGACCAGTCTTTCATATAATGTGGACCTAATGCTCCACGCAATAAGTAAACACTAATACCATTAATTGCTTTAACTGCTTCACTATCACGATAATTACCTGCTGGTTTATATGGATTAGGTATCTTTCTAACATATTCTATAATACTATCTCTTATTTCTATTAACTCATGATAACATTTCTGGTTATGAGAACATCCACGCAATTCGTGATCTGCTTTGTATAAAGATTCCAGGAAAAGTGCATGTGCTCTTGTCCATTTATCTTCTTTAGTTTCCTTCTCATCAATTGCATTTTGATCCTTCATTTAATAATCTCCCAGTGATCGTCACCACCCTCGAACATCTCAAAAGAATAACGTTTTGATATTGACGAAAGATACAGTCTTCCACCAGCACGATTCTCTATCTGACAAGAGTGTAATTTGTCCATCATATTTATGAACCGATCTTCTGCCTCCGAAGAACGTGGTTTGACACAAACAAATTCTTTTTTCATTGAATTAAATGAATTAATAATAGTATAACAGAAATGAAAGTAATTTTAAAACTTCTGTAACACTTCTTCAATTGTCCTATCCCCAAGTACTCGTTTCATTAAATTAATCGTAATCTGTTGGGGTCGTTGTTTCCAACCGTACCATTTACTCTTCTTACCACTATTATAAGGTGGAGATTCATTCACGCAATAATATTGTTCAGAGGTGACATCCAGGATTCTTTCACGAACTTGTAACCACCAATGTTTCTCTCCTCTATAATCTTCACCACTCATAGGAACTAACTGGTCAGTATCTATCAAATAATATAATGCCTGTGTTGAATGATAACAGTGACCATAATATTTGTTATTCATCCTATCCCCAGGATACATCAATTTCTTATTCTTTAATAGATCTGGTGTGAGATTATTCTGTATCAATTCTATTACTAAATCTATCTCAGAATAACTATATGGATTAAATACTAACCTTCTTGTTGAAATTACATCATTCCCATTATAACTGTGACGTTCTATACTTTTCATATAATACCTCCTCCATTTTATGTGCTTGTTGTTCCCAGGGTTGATCACTATAATCAACCTTAGAGTGGTCTACACCCTTCCACAAACGTTTTCCATACTTATCCTTAAGAAGTCCTTTAACGTGCTGATAGACGTGCCACAACTCGTGTAAGAGGGTCTTAGTGTAATCCTCAACACTCATCTGATTATGTATCTCAACATCAAATTCACGAGGTCTGTAATCACAATCAACAGACCATACCCAACCATAAACAGATTCACGATTCACTAATCTACAGTGATGAACATTGATGTCTATGTTATACCGTGAAAGATATTCATCCACGAACCATTCAACAATATTCACGCATCGTTTGTGAGAATAACTGTATCCACTTGTGGTTGTAATTAGCATTAGAAAAATCTAAATTCAAGTGTACTAATAGCAGCAAAGGCAACACGAACACCCCAGTGCATTGCCCAGACAAATGATGCAATGAAGAGGAGTTTCTCCCTACCAGTCATCTCTTTACTCATAAATCCTATGTGAATATAGGTACTTTATCATACCACAGCACTCCAGGTTATGCAACAGTAATAATTCGTAACCTTGCATTATTCTCAATACCGATATATAATGGAGTATAACATCCCATAATGATATGGCAGCATTAGATTTCAGTGATTTGACAGGGAAAAAGAAGGTAGCAATTCCACCTAATCGTCCAGAAGGTTTTAATCCACCACCAGTTCAACCTCCTCAAGAGGTCAAGAACGCACAAGGTTTCTATTCACCAAAACAGATTCCTAAAGAAGAGAATAAGACACAACCAGGAGCAATGGGGTATCCTGTTCAAACGACTCCAGCAGGTGATGAGTTGATGCAGTTATTTCCTACACCAGTATTGATTTGCCCCTACCCAGTCGATTATACAAGGGAATTAGAGTGGATTAGAAATGAAGAGTGTAGAAAGGAGAATAGTGGTGATAATACAGGGCAAGGACAAAAGCAACATTTTAATAGACAGTCAGAAGATACATTTGTGCTTGATAGACCAGAACTATCAAATGTTCGTGCATTTATTGAAGCAAAGTTGCATGAGTTTGTGACCAAGATCTATGCCTCTACTGATAAGTTGGTCATTACACAGTCATGGTTGAATAAGAGTAAGAAAGGAGAATCACACCATGAGCATGTACATCCGAATAGTATGATCAGTGGTGTATGGTATCCTCAAATCCACGAACAAATGCCACCTATTCAGTTTAGAAGTAGAGGTCAAAGAGATGTATCATTACAAACAGAGAAATATAATACATTTAATAGTGCAACATTTATGCTACCAATGAAGAAGGGTGAATTAATATTATTCCCAAGTAACCTATCTCACTCTGTTCCTATTAATGTGGGTGAAGAAGAGAGAATTAGTTTATCATTTAATACCTGGCCCAAAGGTAATATGGGTGACATCAAATCTCTTACATATCTTCCACTTGATCGCTGTGTATAATGAGTTCTGAACTATCAAGACCATTACCAGAGTTTCATGGATTTGGATATAGAATTGCACAAATAGAAAACAATACTCATTGTAACTATAAGTGCTGGTTCTGTCCTAATGCATATGATACTCCTGCACCTAAAGAGTGTATGGATATATCCACGTTCTTTAAAATATTAACGGAGATTAGAACTGTCTATACTCCACTTGAATTGAATGATATATCCTTTGCAACATACAATGAACCTAACCTTGATGATACATTCCAGGAGAAGTTACAACTAATGACTTCAATGGGTTTTATGTACGAACATATTTCTAATGGAAGTATGATTACTACTGACCTTACCGATTGGTTGATTAAATATCCACAGAATATTAAACAGTTTCGTCTTAATATTCCTACACTGAATGAAAAGAAGTGGAAGGATATGACTGGTTCATCTCTTGCAGTAATGTATAGGATGTATTACCAACTCCATTATCTCTTTGAGAGAGCATCACAATTAAACTTTGGTATAACTGTGATTGTTAATGGTGATGGAAGTGAAGACCACAAACAAGAGTTCCAAAATGTTTATCAAAAGTTTCAACATACTAAGAACATTAGTTTCAGTATGACTGGTCTAATTGATAGGGCAGGAACACTTGAAGGTGCAGAATGTGAGACACAAAAATTACCTACAGGTGCATTAGATTGGGGTGATGTACCTCTTCGATGCAATGCAGGTTACTTTGATAACTTATACTTTGGTATTAAAGGAAATGTATTCTACTGTTGTCATGACTACCACCAAGACTACAGTTGCGGAAATATACACGAAACTCCACTCTTACAACTATTAAACTCTGATAGTTACCATAATCAAAAGCAGAGATTCATGCACGACTTCTGCCGTAAATGTGAACAAGCACGTCCTCTACAAATCGTAAACTAATGGAAAACCTCAATCAACCCAACACTACACTTGCTGATACTATTCATATAGAGAGAGGTATTATCCCTGAGAATCTCTGTGACTTTATCGTTAAAGATACTGAAACAAGAGAGTGGAAACCTCATACATGGTATAATGCTCAACAAGATTCATATGGTTCTGAAGATACTTATGAACTTGATGTTCAACCTTCTACACCAGAACTACAACAGTTATTAACTCCAATTATTATACAAGCAGGTGCAATATATAATCAGAAATATGCATATCCATCAGAAAGAACAGGACAAATAATGAATAAATTCACGGGTGTTAGATTTAATAGATATAGTCCAGGACAGATAATGAGATATCATGTAGATCATATTCACTCAATCTTTGATGGGAAAGAAAAAGGAATACCAGTACTAAGTTATATTCTTAACTTCAACGACGACTATGAAGGTGCTAAATTATTCTTCTGGGATGATTATGTTGCTGACTTAGGTAAAGGAGATATTGTTATGTGGCCTTCTAATTTCTTATATCCTCATGGTGTAACTGAAGCAACAAAAGGTACACGTTACTCTGCTGTTACTTGGGCTTGGTAGTTAACCAAGTCCTCCGTGAGCATTAGATGTTCCAGCTGGAGAAAATACTCTATTACCAAGTAAATCACCAAAATCTATTGCATTACCCAATGTTGAAATCTCTACATATTCAATAACATTATAATTTGTATAACTTGGATTAGGACCTTCTCCACCAGAAATACACGCACGAGTTGATGATGTTGTTACAGCAAGTTCTGCCTTTACAGTAGTTAAATTACCAAAATCAGCAGCATTACCTAATGATGCAATCTGTACATAATCTATAATATCATAAGTAGGACCAGATGGCGAACCTCCACCAAAAAGCATTGCACGAGTACGGTTAGAACCAGCATCTGCCAATCTTCTTGCTTGTGTTAAATCTCCAAAATCAACTGCATTACCTAATGTTGCGATAGTTATATATTCTATTATGTCTGTAGTCTCTCCACCCATCCATAAACCCCTGGTTGGACTTGCAGCACCACCAGGACTTTGCCTATTACCACCCAAATTACCAAAATCTATTGCATTTCCTGTTATTGAAATCGTTACATAATCCATTGTATCAGTATTAGGATTACCACCACCAAATACTGCACGAACTTGATTTGATAATCCACCACCCTGATTTCTTGCTTCTGTTAAATCGCCAAAATTAGAGAAATTTCCTGTTGAATTAATAGATGCATAATCAATTGTATTAACAATAGTTGGAGTAGCACCACCACCACGAATAGCTCTTGTTCTTGATGCACCAGCAGATGGTCTTCCACCAACTTCTGTTAAATCACCAAAATCATTTGCATTTCCTGTTGTATTGATTTGTATATACTGTACAACATTATCCCTTGCAGGAGAGCCACCACCCATAATCAATCCACGAGGAGCAGATTGCATTCCAACACTCGTATCCATCTCCCACCACTTATCACCATTGTATATCTCCATCTTACTGGAGTCGGTGTTAAATCTTATTGAACCTGCTGGTGGTGTTCCCAATGATGAATTTTCCATATTAATCTCCTATACCTCCATTAGCATCACCAACTCCACAATTTACATTCCTTCCCACAGTTAAATCACCAAAATCTGTTCCATTTCCTGTTGTTGATATTGTTATATATTCAAGATCTGCAGAATTACTCACAGTTGATTTAACTACACCTCTTGTTTTATTAGAAGCATTGCCAGCAGATTCATAATTATGAGTACTAATCTGATCACCAAAATCAATTGCATTTCCTAAAGTTGCAATGGTTATATAATCTATCGTATTTTTTGCATTACTTGGACCTTGAGCACCACTGAAAAATATACCCCTTACTCCATTAGATGTTACACCATCAGAAAAACCTTTTGCGATAGTTAAATCACCAAACTCTTGTGCATCTCCTCCTGTTGCAGTTGTTACATACTGAATATCCTTAAGAGTTGTTGTGGATGGACTATTTCCTTGCTGTATTCCTGTAAGTACTCCCCTAGTTGGAGATGCGGTACTTATAGTTGGTCTGCTTGCACCAATTAAATTACCAAAATCACTTGAATCTCCTATAGATGCAATGTTTACAAATTGGATATGAGAGAACATATGATATGGTGAAATAGCAGAATAACCTCCTGCATATACTCCACGAATTCCATCACTGAAACCTGCACCTCTAACAGGAGCAAAAGTTAAATCACCAAAATCACTTGCACCACCAGAAGATGATGTTGTTATATAATCTATTACCTGTGATCTATAATTAGGGTTGCTACCTGGATGTCCTCCTGCTGCAAATAATCCTCTTGTAGAACTACTCCCCATATTACTACAATATCTACCTACACTTAAATCACCAAAATCAATTGCATTTCCTACTGTTGCAATCTCAATCTTATCTATAGTACTTAATTCAGGATATGAAGGGGCTCCTGGACCATATCCTCCAGCCCAAAATCCTCTTCCTCTTCCACCTCTATGCTCTGTTGGTCCACTAGGAATCCTCATTGAACCAGTAGAATTAACCGTAGTAATTCCTGCCAGTACAGTTCCCTGCTGACCTTGCTTACCTGTAATATGATTGACGTTAAAGTCTGCCATAGTTATATTTATCCTAACCCTCCGTGAACATCAGAGGAACCTTGGCCAAATCTTCTTGCAACTGTTAAATCACCAAAGTCTGATGCATTTCCTGTTGATGCAATAGTTACATATTCAATTACATTTATTTTTGTTGGAGTTTGACCACCAGCAACCACACCTCTTGTTGAACTTGCACATGCACCTGCATAATCCACAGCGTTACTAACATCACCAAAATCAGTTCCATTTCCTTCTGTTGCAATAGTTACATACTCTATTATATTTAAATTTGTTGGTGTCTGTCCAGATATGATTAATCCACGAGTTGAATTTGAAGTTCCTGTTTGAGCGTTTCTTCCAGTAATCAAATCACCAAAATCTTTTGCATTTCCTAATGTTGTAATAGTTACATAATCTATTATATTTGAAACTCCTGATGGGGCAGCTCCTCCACCATGCCATATTCCACGAGTAGGAGAAGCAATTCCAGATGCAAGATATCTTCTTCCAACAGTTAAATCACCAAAATCAGTTCCATCACCTGTAGATGTAAGTGTGACATACTCAACAATATTAGAATAAGGTATCGAGGTAGATGGTTCATCCATTCCACCACCAGATAATCCACGAGTGCTATTACCACAACCACCTTGCGAATACATTGGGTTTTTTAAATCTCCAAAGTCATTCATTCCCCCATTTGAAGAAAAATTAAAATAACTAATTGTAGAAATAACACCTGGTGATGCAGCTGGAGGAGCATAACCACCAGCAAGAATACCTCTTGTAGACGAAGAGAAAGATGCACATCCCTCTTGTCTTCCTGCTGTATTATCATCACCAAAATCTGCTGCATTCCCTGTCGTTGCAATTTCAATCATATCTATAACATTTGTCGCAGTTGGAGTTGCACCACTTCCAAACACACCTCTTCCTCTTCCACCACGATATTCTGTTGGTCCAACTGGAACTGTAAATGAACCTGTTGATGTTACAGTAGATACACCAGCAATCACTGGGCCACTGTCACCAGTTCTATCAGTTATGTTGTTAATTTTTAAGTCTGACATTACCCTTGAACCCCACCATTTGTATTTGAGAAACCAGAATTATATCTAGTTGCTGCTATTAAATCACCAAAGTCTAGTGCATTACCTAATGATGGTATCTCTATATAATCCATCACATTTTGTAGTGCTTCTGATGCTGGTGGACCTGTTCTTCCTCCACCCCATACGGCACGAGTAGCAGATGATCCAGCAGAACCAGAGTCACGAGCAACAGTTAAATCACCAAAGTCTGCACAATTCCCTAATGTTGAAAATTGGAAATATTGAATCATTGCAGTAATTGTAGGACTAGCAGCATGATTACCACCACCAAACATTCCACGAGTGGCATTACCTGTACCTGGAGCTCCGCATAATCCAACCCCTGCTATTGTATCACCAAAATCAACTGAATTTCCTGTTGATTGTATGGTTACATATTCTATTCTATTATCATTAGCAGCAGCACCACCAGCCATTATTCCTCTGGTTGGATTACTTGTTGTATCTACAAGATAAGTTGATAATCCATAATCACCAAAATCTTGTGTATTACCTGTTGATGAATATGTTACATACTTTATTTCATTATTGGTAGTATAATTTGGAGTATCAGCACCTCCAACAAAACATCCTCTTGTTTTATCCCCAAATCCACCAGTATATCCCATTGCAGATGGTAAATTACCAAAGTCAGTTGCATTTCCTGTAGTTGCAATAGTTATATACTCAATTACATCAGTATCTGCTGGTGCTTCTCCAGTTCCAGCAAATAATCCTCTTGTCCTTGATGCACATGCACCTGCTCCAATTTTAGTTGCAGTTAAATCACCAAAATCAACTGTATTTCCTGGCGAATTAATCTGTGCATATTGTATTATATTTGATACTCCTGGTTGATAACCACCTCCTGTTATCCACCGAGGAGCATTAGTATCAGGTGTGGAAGTTATATTTACCCACTGATTACCATCATAATATTCCAACTTACTGGAATCTGTGTTAAATCTTATTGAACCTGTTCCTGCTGTCATGATTATGAATACCTATAAGAAAGAGCATTATAATTCTGCAAAACTTCTGCAGCGGACAATTCCTTAGTATAAACTGCAACTTTATATATTATTGATCCGTCAATCATGGCAACTGATCCACCATTATGTGATGCACCAATAGTAAAATAACCAGCACCAGGTCCCAGTCCAATTTTCCACTGTTGATTGCCAGTACGTGATAGGCTAGATATTGCTGAACCATTCATGTATGCAGTTGCTCTACCTAAACCACTAGAATTAAATCCATTTACATGATAAGTATATGTCAGATTTCTAATTGTTCCATCTGTATATGCACCATCAGATCCACCAAAAGCATTATATGGAGATCCATTATCAGTATAAACCCAAATAGCACGACCATCATTCATATTCATGGTCATATTAGAGTAATCACCATAATTACCTTCTCCAAATTCCCAGAAGTGCATTCTAGCTGTAGATGATGGAACTTTATACCACATCTCAACAGTAAGTTCTTGGTATTTTCCTTGAGCTCCTACACTAAAATCATAAAGACTTTGCCAATCACTTCTCCACCATGTATAAGTAGAGCTTACTCTAACACCACCACCATTAATATAATCAAGAACAGGAACACCACCAGCTACATCCATATGCCTATTATTACCACTTATATCATACCAAGACATACCATTATTACCAAAAGATTCCATCCTTCCAGCATCATATAATGCATATAATTGATCTCTTACAATATTTTCATTACTTTCTGGTAAAGTTATTCTATAATTTGTATTGCCACTAGGCAATTGCATCCCAGATGTTCCACTGAATGTAGTGATACCAGCAATCTGGGTTCCTGCACTACCATCTCTATTTGTTATCTTGTCTATTCTAAAATCTGACATTATAAACCTCCGTGACTATTGGAACAACCAGAACATTCTGACTTAGCTGCAGTTAAATTACCAAAATCCATTACATTTCCTGTGGTCATTATTTGTACATATTCAATTACATCTAATACTGTTGGAGTCATTCCCCCACCAACAACACCACGAGTAGGTGATGCCATTGCTCCAAGAGGATAATCTTTTGCTGCAGATAAATTACCAAAATCTACTGCATTTCCTAATGATGCAATAGTTATATAATCAATTTCATCTTCTTTAGCAGGAATACTACTGCCTCCAAAATTTAGACCACGAACTGCATTTGAACAAGCTTGACTTGCAAACCGAGCAACAGTTATATCACCAAAATCTGATGCATTTCCTGTTGTGGATATAGTTACATAATCTATACTATTAAATGCTGCATTTGCTGGTTGATTTCTTCCAGCGATTATTATTCCACGAGTAGGGGATGCACAACAAGAACCTGATTCTCTGGTTACTGTTAAGTCACCAAAGTCAAGTGAATTTCCTGTTGATGCAATGGTAACATAATCAATATGATTACTAGTCGCTGATCCAGTATATCCTCCACTCAATAATCCACGAACTTGATTGCCACAACCCATTCCATTCATTCTTCGATATTGGTTTGAACCTATATCACCAAAATCTTGTGCATTTCCTGTCTGTGCAATAGTTATATATTCAATAGTATTAACAATATTTGGATCCTCACCTCCAGCATATAATCCTCTTGTACGAGAAGCACATGAAGCACCCTGTACTCTAGCACCTGCCATATCACCAAAATCTATTGCATTTCCTGCTGTTGATATTGTTATATACTGAATAACATTATTTGATGAAGGAGCACCACCCCAAAATATTCCACGACCACCACCAGTCTGCTGTTCAGCAGAAGTTGCCAGTATACCAGTCCACTGATTACCGTCATATATCTCCAACTGACTACTATCCGTATTAAAACGGGTAGCACCTGCTGTTGGTTTGTCGAGTGAAGGGTATTCCATACTAGTATTTAGAGTCCTCCGTGAGCATTAGAACAAGCAGAAGCATAAGAATGATTAGGATCACAATCACCAAAATCTACTGCATTTCCTGTTGTCATTATTTCTACATATTCAATAATATTACCGCTACCTTGAAAACTTAATGCACGAGTTGGACTAGAAGTAGCATAACTATATGAACCCGAAAATGTTTTATCACCAAAATCAACTGCATTTCCTAATGTTGCAATAGTTATATACTCTATTACATTAGTACTAGAAGGAGCTCTGCTTCCAAATACCAATCCACGAATAGAGTTACTACAACCAGAATCATTAGGAACAGATGCTGCTGCCAAATTACCAAAATCTGCTGCATCTCCTAATGTTGCAGTTGTTACATAATCTATTATATCCTTTGCACTTGGACCTGATCCATCATCACCACCAAAAAATACAGATCTAGTGCTACTACTACAAGAACCTGCATCAGAACGGGCAGCTGTCATATCACCAAAATCAAGTGAATCACCTGTAGTTGCAATAGTATTATACTGAATTCTATTAGTAGAAGTATAAGGAGAAGGAAGTTTTAAACCACCAGCAACAAGTCCTCTTGTCTGATTACCAGTTCCCGTTGGAGCATATTGATGGTTATCATCTAATAGATTACCAAAAGTAGTTGCATTTCCTGTTGATGAAATGGTTACATAATCTATTTCTCTTCTATTACCTGGAGCATATCCACCAGCACAACATGCTCTTGTTCTACTTGAGAAAGTTGTATTAGATCCTCTTGATAATGTCAAATCACCAAAATCAGATGTATTACCTAATGTGGAAATAGTAACATATGATATTATATTGGTATCAGTAGGACTTACATTACCACCCATTACCAATCCACGAGCACCACCATTAAGGTCTGGTGATGTCATTACCATCTGTGTCCAATTTATTGTATCTCCTCTAAAATATTCTAAACTTGCAGTATCAGTATTAAATCTTAAGTCACCAGGTTGTGGGTTCGTTGGTCTTTGTGCTGTTGTTCCTTTTGGTGGAACAAAGTATGATGTAGCAGAGAATGTTGATACACCTACTATATCGGGTGCTCCATCTTCATTCTCATTCGATAAATTTCTTATATTAAGTTGTGACATAATTATAACCCTCCGTGTGCATTAGTAACAAAAGCTGTATTATTTCTTGATACTGTTAAATCTCCAAAATCAGTTGCATTTCCTGTTGTAAGTATCTGCACATATTCAATAATATTATGTATTCCCAGTGGAGATCCAGTATAACCACCACTAAATATTCCACGAGTTGGAGTTGCAGATGCTCCAAAAAAACCATTAATTATACTTAAATCACCAAAGTTTATTGCATTACCTAATGTTGCAATAGTTATATAATCAATAGTATTAGATTTATATACAGGAGAAGGACTACCACCTGCCATTAATCCACGAGTTGAATTAGAACATGCAGCACCATATGCTCCCGTAAATGTTCTATCACCAAAGTCTGTCGCATTTCCTGTGGTTGCAATAGTAACAAATTCTATAGTATTAACAAAAGCAGGCCCTGCCTGACCAGCAGCAAAAATTCCTCTTGTTGAAGAAGCAAATCCAGCACCTGCCATGTGAACCGCACTTAAATTACCAAAATCTACTGCATTTCCTGTTGCTGCTATGGTTATATAATCTATTACATCTACTTGAGTAGGTGCAGCATATCCACCCATAGTAAGACCTCTTG
>Ga0315327_10000825_pt1 | contig 15671 bp, 11 predicted proteins | sample M110032315metaG_FD_203460 | JGI IMG/M metagenome (GOLD analysis project Ga0315327, IMG submission 203460) | Ammonia-oxidizing marine archaeal communities from Monterey Bay, California, United States - M1 100m 32315 | ecosystem: Environmental > Aquatic > Marine > Coastal | place: USA: California... | reverse complement strand
TTTATCTCTTACATTTTTAATTATATGTCTTCTAATTGGTAAGTATTCTTCAAAAAAGAATGTTGAACTTTTTTCTCGATATTTTGTCTACTTGTTTATAGTTATATATTTCATCTATCATGTGCTTCATCTCTATGAAGGTTCATGGTCTTTGAATAAGAGACTTCCTCTCCACCTATGTGGAATTACTTCTGTTATCACATGTTTTATATTATTTATAGATAAAAAACAGTTTTGGTTTGAATTTCTTTTCTATGCAGGTATTTTAGGGGGTTTAAATGCTTTGATGACACCACTAATAGATAATTATACCGGTGTAGATTTTTTCTATTACGAGTACTTTTACAGTCATACCTCAATTATAATTTTACCCTTGTATATGTATTATTACATGGGTATGAATCTCTCAAAATACTCCTGGTTAAAGTCATTTTTATTTATAAATGTATTGCTAATTATAATTATGCCGATTGACTTTTTAATTGATGCTAACTACATGTATTTGAAAAATCCTCCTGAAGTTGACCACCCACTAGTTTCAGGTGAATGGCCATATTATTTAGTTAATTTAGAGTTTGTTGTTCTTTTTTTGCTTTACTTCACGTATTCTCTTTTTAAAACTCCAATACTGAAGAACAAAAAGAGTATTTAACCGTATTAAGTTTATGCGTCTTGGATTTTTAAAAGATAACGAGTCAAGAGTTTCAGTAACACCTTCATCTCTCAAGAAGTATATTGATTCAGATCATAGTGTCTCTATAGAGAAAAATGCTGGTGAAATTTCTGGTTTTTCAGATAAATCTTACAATCATGACAAATTTTTAAATAGAAAAGAAGTTATAAATTTTTCTGATGTCATCATATTAGTTAATTCCTCAAGTATAGATTCTTACAAAGACTTAAAGGGAAAAACAATAATCTCAAATTTTAGTATTGAAGCTGATAAACAAGGTATAAAAGAAAAGATAAAAAAAAATGATATAACTGCTTTTGATTTGTCTATGATTCCAAGAACAAGTATTGCCCAGAGTATGGATATTCTTTCATCTATGGCAGGATTATCTGGTTATAAAGCTATAATCAAGGCTGCAGAGTTATTACCCAAGATATTTCCTATGACAATTACAGCTGCTGGTAGCATTAAACCTGTAAAAGTAGTCGTTTTAGGAGCTGGAGTTGCTGGTCTTCAGGCTATTGCTACCGCAAAAAGACTTGGAGCAATAGTTGAAGCTTCTGACCCACGTCAGGCAGCAAAAGAAGAGGTATTAAGTCTTGGAGCAAAATTTATTGAGGTAGAAGGTGCAGTTGAGGATAAATCTGCTGGAGGTTATGCTGTAAAACAGTCTAAAGAATTTTTAGAAAAGCAAAAACAAGAAGTATCTAAGAGACTTACAGAAGCTGATGTAGTAGTGACCACTGCACAAGTATTTGGTTCCAAATCTCCGATATTAATTCCGAAAAGTGTTGTTGAGCAAATGAATTCAGGTTCAGTAATAATAGATTTAGCATCATCTACTGGAGGAAATTGTGAATTAACACAAGATTCGAAAATCATTGAACATAACGGAGTAAAAATTGTTGGAAACTCTTATTTAGCTTCTGAATTATCACACGATGCAAGTAATCTTTTTTCAAATAATGTATTTAATTTCATTAATTACATAATTCAGGATAATGAATTTATTAGTGATGATGATAATATTTTAAAAAGTTGCAAAATTTAATTTATGAATGAAACATTAAACTTTTTGATTGAATATGAGATTTTGATATATCTTCTTCTTTTCACTATCCTATTAGGATTCGAGGTAATATCAAAAGTTCCTTCTGTTCTTCATACACCACTAATGTCTGGAGCAAATGCAATAAGTGGAATTGTTATTTTGGGTGCAATCATATTAATTAGAACTACAGAATCAGATAATTATCTCACTTTAATTATAGCAGGTATTGCACTTTTTGTAGGTTCAATTAATGTTTTTGGCGGTTTTTTTGTCACAAATAGAATGCTAGAAATGTTTAATAAAAAGAAAAAGAGTTAATGGATAAAATTTTATTTCTCATATCTGCATTTTTATTAGTTTGGGGTTTAAGACTTCAGAGTGATCCTGCATCAGCAAGTAAGGGAAATAAACTTGCGGCTGTTGGTATGCTAATAGCAATTTTTTCTGCAGTAATCATGCCCCTAGAAAATAGCTTTTCAAATTTAATGTGGATTGTAGGACCTTTATCTCTTTCTGCGCTATTAGGGTATTTAATTGCAAAAAACATTAAAATGACATCAATGCCTCAAATGGTATCAATTTTTAATGGACTCGGTGGACTTAGTGCTGTATTATTATCTTTTGCAGAAGTAAATAAATGGATAAGCTTTCCTGACTCTTACCAGATTATTGTGGTTATTGTGTTGATATTAAGCTTATTTATTGGTTCAGTAGCGTTTACTGGTAGTTTACTTGCTTTTGCAAAACTTGATGGATACAGATGGTCAGAAAAATTGACTCTTCCTTTTCAGCATGTAGTTAATATCGTCTTTCTTTCATTGATAATTGGATTTTCATATTACTTTATAACTACTCCAGTAATTTCATTTCTATACATAATAATTATTCTATCATTTTTATATGGAATATTTTTTGTTGCTCCAATCGGAGGTGCTGATATGCCAGTTGTAATTTCTCTATTAAATTCATTTACTGGAATTACAGCAGCTCTTACTGGAATAATTTTTGGTAATATAGTTATGCTTCTCGGTGGAATTTTAGTGGGTGCGGCAGGTACTATCCTTACAGTATTAATGTGTAATGCTATGAATAGATCCTTGTTAAATGTTATTATAGGAGGATTTTCTTCTAGCGGATCTTCAAAAGAAAATAAAGAACAAGGTCAAGTTAATGAGATATCAGACTCAGACTTTGCAGTACAATTATTTTATTCTAATAAAGTAATTATTATTCCTGGATATGGGTTAGCTGTTGCTCAAGCTCAAAAATTATGTAAAGAGATACAAGAGGCATTAGAAGCAAATGATGTGGAAGTAAAGTATGCTATCCATCCTGTCGCTGGTCGGATGCCTGGTCACATGAATGTATTATTAGCTGAAGCTGATGTAGACTATTCTAAATTAATAGAACTAGATCAAGCTAATGGGGAGTTCAAAACTACTGATGTAGCAGTAATTATTGGTGCTAATGATGTAGTTAACCCTGATGCTATTGATGACTCTTCAAGCCCTTTATATGGAATGCCAATTTTAAAGGTTTGGGAATCTACAGCTACGGTAGTATTAAAAAGAAGTATGTCTGCTGGCTATGCAGGAGTACAGAATCCTCTGTTTTTTAAGAAAAATAATAAAATGTATTTTGGAGATGCTAAAGAAAGTCTCCAAAGATTATCATCTGAGCTTAAAAATCTATAAATTTTTTTTTTTAAATTGGACTTATGACTAGAAGTTCAATTTTTTTTCTTTGTTTATTATTAACATCTTGCATTAACCATCAAAACGAAAAGCCTAACATTATTCTATTTTTTTATGATGATTTAGGTTATGGTGAGCTAGGCGCTTACGGTCAGAAAATAATTCAAACAAAGAATATTGATAACCTCGCAAATAATGGCTTAAAGTTTACAAATTTTTATTCAGGTTCTCCTGTTTGCGCACCATCAAGGAGTATTTTACTGACTGGTCTTCATGCTGGACACACAAAAATAAGAGGCAATCATGAGTATGGTAGTAGGGGAGATGTTTGGGATTATTATAAGATGTCAGAAGATCCAAATCTGGAAGGTCAGTATCCTATAGGAAAAGAAGAATTAATATTTCCTAAACTTCTTAAAGGAGCAGGATATACAAATGCAATGGTAGGAAAATGGGGTCTAGGTCCCCCAAATTCTACATCTATTCCAACAGAAATGGGGTTTAGTTATTTCTACGGATATAATTGTCAGAGAATGGCTCATAATCTATACCCACCTCATTTATGGGAGAACGAAGATAGAGACATGTTAGATAATGAGGTTATCTCTCCAAAACTAAAACTTCAGCCTGGTCAAGACCCTTATAAAGAAGAAAATTATAATGTGTTTAATCAAAATGATTATGCTCCAGATATGATGCATTCTAAAGCTCAAAAATTTATAGAAAATAACAAAGACAATCCCTTCTTCCTTTATTATGCAAGTCCAATACCTCATGCTCCTCTTCAGGCTCCACAATATCTAATTGATAAGTACAGAAATATTATAGGTGATGAGGAACCGTATCTAGGGGATAAAGGTTATTTCCCAACTAGATATCCGAGAGCAACATATGCTGCTATGATTGAATATATAGATATTCAGGTTGGTGAGATCATTGAACAGCTAAAAAGATTAAATATTTACGATAATACTATTATTTTAATTACTAGTGATAATGGCCCAACATATGCAGGTGGTGTTGACTTTGAATACTTTAATAGTACAGGTATTTTTCAAAACGACCCTAAAAGAATGAAAGGTTATACATATGAGGGAGGTGTTAGGGTTCCGATGATTATTTCATGGCCTGAAAAAATTAAAAATAGCAGAGTTGTTGATGACGTATCAATCTCTTATGATATTTTCCCTACTTTGAGTGAAATGTCCGGTGCTGATAATTTGTATTCTTATTCTACGGATGGGGTAAGCTTAGTTGATATATTTACTGATGAGACTAAATCTTTGGATAGGGAGTATATATATTGGGAATTTCCATCCTATGGAGGACAGCAAGCCGCCAGAATGGGAGATTATAAAGCAATACTTAAGGATATAAAAAAAGGAAATAAAAAAATTGAATTATATGATTTATCCAAGGATTCAAAAGAAGAAAATGACATATCTTTAGAATTTCCTGAAGTTGTTAAAGAATTTAAAAATATTTTTAAAAAAGAACACGTAAAATCTGATATTAGAAGATTTGAAATGGGTTATATTGATGAAGACAAAACCTTAAAAAAATGAATAAAATAAATAGAAGAAATTTTATAAAGAAAACATCATTGTCAGGAGCAGCAATAGCCACTGCTAATGCCTTGTCAGGATCTGGTCTTAAAGAAAGAGATTTAAAATCCCAGTACATGGGTGATTTTGGTGCACCTAAATTAGAAAAGGTAAAAGTTGCTTTTATTGGAGTTGGCGCTAGAGGAACAGGTCATGCTAAACAAATTGCATCAATTAAAGGAACCGAGGTTGTTGCTATTTGTGATTTATATAAAGACTTAGCTGAAAGATCTAAGAAATTATGTATTGAAGTTGATAACTCAAGACATAATGATATTAAATTATATCATGGAGATGAAAATAATTGGGTCAAAATGCTCAAAGAAATTAGACCAGATGCTGTATTTATTTCTACAAATTGGGATAACCATGCGCCTATGGTAATCAAATCTATGGAAATGGGTTCACATGCATTTGTTGAAGTGCCGATGGCAACTAATTTAGATGATTTATGGAAAGTTGTTGAAACATCAGAACAGACTAAGAGACACTGTATGATGATGGAGAACGTTAATTATGGTAGAGATGAGTTAATGTTTTTAAATATGTGTAGAAAAGGTCTCATTGGTGACTTCTTGCACGCTGAGGCTGCTTATATTCATGAACTTAGGTTCCAGATGGAAGAGCAGGAGAGAGGGACAGGGTCTTGGAGAACACATCATTATGCTAAGGGAAGAGGAAATTTATATCCAACACATGGACTAGGACCAGTGGCTCAGTATATGAACTTATCTAGAGGTGATGATAATTTTAATTCTTTAATATCTTATTCAACACCAGCACTAGGAAGAAAATTATATGCTGAAAAGAATTATTCATCTGACCATAAGTGGAATAAATTAAATTATTTGAATGGAGATCTAAATACTTCTATTATCAAGACAACTCTTGGAAGAACTGTTATGGTTCAATGGGATGAGACAAGTCCAAGACCATATTCTAGGCATAACCTTATCCAAGGCACTAAAGGTATTTTGGCTGGATTTCCAACTAGAATTGCATTAGAGGGAGGAGTTGAAGGTATAACTAAAAATCATCATTCATGGGTACAAGGTGATGATATTAAAAAATTATATGAAAAATATGACCATCCGCTATATAAGAGGGTAGGAGAAGAGGCAAGAAGAATGGGTGGACATGGTGGAATGGATTTTATTATGAGGTATAGAATAATAGAATGTCTAAGGGAAGGAAAACCTCTTGACCAAAATGTTTATGAGGGATGTTTCTGGAGTGCAGTTACTCCATTAAGTGCTGAATCTATTCTAAAGGATGGTGCACCACAAAAATTTCCTGATTTCACAAGAGGAAATTGGAAATCAACCAATAAATTAGAGGTAATAACTTAGTTGTTACCTCCAATTATAATTGGTGCATTCATATTATCTAGTTCAACTTTCAAGTTAGGCATTTCAGCAATAATAGTATTTAGTTCAACATCAAGTTTGTTCAATATGCTATTAGCTATTGATAGACTTTGTTTGTGTTGTCCTGTAGGACCATAAGTCGAAGTTAAACCCCTATATGCATTTCCAATATAGCTACTTACTGTAGGATCATTTTTTACACCAACTTCTGATTTAGCTGAATTGCCATATACTTTTTTAGACATTTGATTTAATCTTTCTTCAAGTACAAAAAGTCTATTGCTTAACTCATTATTTGTGTTATTTGATCTGCTTAATGAAAGTCTCATTGCTTTAACCATGTTCATATTCTCATTCAATTTATCAGAGAAGACAGCCTGTCTGTTTTGTAATTGTATTAGGTTTTCTGCGTGATTACTATATTCTGCATAACTCATTCCTTGTAGAGTTCCTCTACCTAAATCAACTACATTAAACTGTATTGGTTCATCTAGATCTGTTGATTTTCCCTCGTCTTCTTTTATTAGTGTTGCAGTATACTGACCAGGAGAAGCTAATTGTCCTGAGTTATACCAACCTCTTCCACCTCCTCTTCTAGAAGAAATTCTATCAGGATTTATGGCACTTGAACTTGAATGTCTTAAATTCCACGAAACTCTATTCAATCCTTTCGACTTAGGAGCATTTATTTTATTAATAATGTTTCCTTCTTGGTCTTTAATAACTATATATACTCTAGTTCCTTCCTCTCTAGACTCTTTTTCTAGTGCATCCCAATCAATATTAGGAATTTGTTGACCTTTTTTAATCATCTCCTTTTCTTTTTTAACTCTCGCACTTTTCATAGAAGGGTATGATTTAGATAGATGATATGTAAATACAGCACCAAAGTCAGGGTTGTCTGCAAAGTAATAATCAGCTCCGGTGTTTCCTGTAGTGCTTTTTGGTAAATACCATAGGGCATCTCTTGTATTAAATAAATCACCTTCTTTTGCAAGATTATCTGATGTCATCTCTCTTAAAGAAGAATAATCATCAAGAATATAGAAACCTCTTCCAAAAGATGCTGCAACTAAGTCATTTTCTCTTTTTTGAATGGTAATATCTCTAAAAGAAATAGTTGGTGCTCCAGGAACTTTATTCCATTTTTTACCGCCATCCAAAGTTACATATATTGCAGACTCAGTAGCACAAAACATCAAGTCTTTAGAAACGTGGTCTTGGACCAATCTCCACACAAGATTTCTTTTGGGTAGATTACTTGCAATAGAAGTCCATGTCTCTCCTAAATCAGTACTCTTGTATAGATAAGGATTATAGTCACCTTCTTTATGATTATCAAGAGATACATAAACAGTATTTTCATCAAAATTATCTGCTTTAATATCATTTACGAATGTTCTTGCAGGTAGACCAAGTCTTGTTACTGGAATTTTTTTCCAACTTTCACCACCATTTGTAGTTACTTGAATAGTTCCGTCATCAGTCCCAACATATATAACTCCCTCTCTAACTGGAGATTCAGATACTGATGTGATGGTATTATAATTTGACATTGCTTTTACATCCCAAGCATTATCCCATCCGTGCCTTCTTCCCATGATAGGGAGGTCTAATCTTTCCTCGTCTCTAGTCAAATCTCCAGAAATTGGTTCCCAACTGTCACCTCTATCCTCTGATTTCCAAACTCTATGAGAAGCAAAGTATAACCTTTCTGGTTTATGAGGACTCACTAGAATAGGAGAATCCCAGTTCCATCTTTCATATTTTTCTCCTTCTCTTGGCTGAGGTTGAATTAGTACAGTCTCTCCTGTCTTTAGGTCAACTCTGTGCAATACACCTTGTTGAAATTCACCATACACAATATCATTATATACAGGGTCAGTAGCAGTCTGGTGCCCATCTGCACCTAATATCTTATACCAGTGAGCATTTCTTATACCATCTCTTTCATCTGTCCTAGAAGGTCCTCCAGCAGATCCATTATCTTGGGTCCCTCCAAAAATATGATAGAAAGGGTATGCGTTATTTACGGCAACTTTATAAAACTGTGTGATTGGAAGATTTTTGTGATATTTCCATGTCTCAGCTAAATCAAAAGATTCATAAATTCCAGCATCTGTTCCCACTAAAAGATAATTGGGATCATCAGCTCTAAAAGCTATGGAGTGGTTGTCAGAGTGCTTATCTCGTTCTCTTAACTCATTAAATGTCTTACCTCCATCTTCTGAAGTTAAAATTCTTACGTTCATCAGATATAATCTATCAAATTTGTGAGGGCTAGCATATAACTCTTGATAGTAATGTGGACCAGTAGCACCAGAAACTGTATTTGACATTTTTTTCCAAGATGATCCTCTATCGACTGATTTATAAACCCCTCCTTTTGTCCTATTTAATTCAATAGCCGCATATATTACATCAGGTTTTTGTGGAGATATAGCCATGCCTATCTTCCCCATATTAGAACCAGGAAGCCCAGATTTTAATTTAGTCCATGTTTCACCTCCGTCTTCTGATTTGTGTAAGCCAGATTCAGGTCCACCACCCATTAGAGCAGCGGCAGTTCTATGTTTTTGCCACGTTGCAGCATATAGTCTATCTGGGTTTCTTGGATCAATGAGTAAGTCAGTAACTCCTGTCCACTCACCACCTCCTAAAACTTTTTTCCATTTTTTACCTCCATCAGTAGTTTTATATAATCCCCTTTCACCTCCTGAACTCCAGAGCGGTCCTTGTGATGCAACCCAAACTATATTTGAATTATTAGGGTGAACAATTATTTTAGATATGTGTTCTGAATTTTTTAAACCCATATTCTTCCATGATTTACCTCCGTTCTCACTTTTATAAACACCGTCACCATAAGCAACGTGTCTACCTCCAACATTTTCGCCAGTACCTAACCATAGTATTGAGTGGTCATTAGGATCAATGGTTATACATCCAGTTGAGTAAGTAGATTCATTATCAAAAATTGGTTTATAAGTGGTTCCGGAATTCTCAGTTTTCCAAACACCGCTAGATCCTGTTGCAACATACCAGACGTTATCATTTTGAGGATGGATTGCTATATCAGCTATTCTACCAGATAAAAATGCTGGTCCAACATTTCTTAATTTTAGAGCTGATAATGAGAGTTTGCTTTCATTATTAGGTTGTGAATTATTTTGATTACCTCTTCTTCTTTGAGAGAATACATCAAAAATAAATAAAGATACTATACTAAATAATAGAATTTTTTTCATGGTTTTGGGTTTTAATTACTAATCTAATCTAGATATAATTTTTTTTTTCTAATAAATTTATCACAATATTTTATATATTAAACTATGGAATTATTAGAAGGAAATGGTATACTAATTGTCTTTCAGGCTGTTATTGCCCTATCTGTTCTTAAAGTTTGGTTAATAAATTTCAATAGACCTTCAAGGTGGAGAGGTGGCAATGCAATGTCTATGAGGGAAGAATTTGAGGCATATGGATTACCAGATTGGTTTCTTTATATGGTCGGTTTTCTTAAAGTCGCTTTTTCTTTCGGTCTTTTAGCTGGAATTTGGTTTCCTGAATTAGTTGTTATTTCTGCTGCTGGAATTGCTTTTTTTATGTTTTTTGCTATTTTGATGCATATTAAATTAAAAGATTCTATAGTGAAGTCTATACCTGCGATAACTTTTTTGATATTATCAATATTAATTGTTCTTCTCTTTGAATAATTCACAATACCTTTTTTTATTTTTTATTTTGTCTTGTACTCATACAAAAAATTTTGATTTAAACTCTGATTTGTTTTCCTCTAAATCATCTGAATCATTTCTTCATTCCTCCGGAGAAGATCTTTATATCTCTTGGACTGAACAAAAATTAGATTCTAATTATTTATATAATAGTAGGTTTAATGGTAACTCTTGGGAAGAAAAAGAATTAATAACAAAAGGAAAAGATTGGTTTGTGAATTGGGCTGACTTTCCTTCAATTTCCTATAATAAAACTTCTAATACCTTTTTTTCATTTAATCTTCAAAAAAGTTCTGAGGAGACTTTTTCATATGATATAAACTATTTTTTTAAGAAAGGAGAATGGGTTGATATGAAAAATATTCATACTGATAATACTTTTACAGAACATGGTTTTGTATCAGTTGCTCCTTATGGAGAAGGTTTTATTGCCAGTTGGTTAGACGGTAGAAATACTGTGCCTTCTTCTGATGGCCATGGTAAGGGTGCAATGACTTTAAGGTCTGCGGAGATAGATAAGGAAGGTGAGATAATTAATGAGAGATTGGTTGATAACATGGTATGTGATTGTTGTCAAACCTCAATGACTATTGCTGGTGAAATTCCACTAGTAGTATTTAGAGACAGGTCACCTGAAGAAACAAGAGATATTTATGTTTCTAGATATATAAATTCCGAGTGGTCAGAACCAATTCCTATTCATGATGATGGTTGGACTATAAATGGGTGTCCTGTAAATGGACCTAATATTGATTCTTTTGATGATAGAGTAGTAGTATCTTGGTTTTCAGCATCTAATGGAATACCAAAAGTTAATTTAAAATTTTCAAATAATAATGGACAATCATTTGGTAGAAAAATATTAGTTGACAATATTGATAATAAGCCAATGGGAAGAGTTGATGTTGAATTTATTAATAAAGATGAAATACTTGTCAGTTGGTTATCTATAGTTGATGGAGAAGGGAAACTTTTAATGAGAAAAGTAAATTCAATGGGTACTTTAGGTGATATTAATATAATAAAAGAGGTTTCAACAGAAAGGTCTACGGGATTTCCGCAAATCGAGAAATGGAAAGATAATATCTTTTTGTCTTGGACTGATATCAGTGGGGGCGAGAAGAGAGTTAAGACATCAAAGATTCCGCTTTCTAGTCTTTAAAAATTAAGAGAAAAATTGTCTAGGTAATATTTTCCCTTATTAAACTTAAGTAAAATTGATTTAAAATCTTTATTTTCTAAATCAACATAGTAAGTTGAAAAATTAATGTCATTTCTTTTTTTAAACCTTTCTTCTGTCAAATAATTAAACTTTAAATTGTTTAGATCTATACTGGTATTAAATAATTTCAGTGTTTTTGAATCTATAACGTTACTGTTTTTATCTATAAAGCTTATCTCTAATTTTGCAGTATCTTGATCATTTGAGACGTCAAAAGAGAGAAAATTATAATAATATACCTTTATATCATCAAGTATATCAATAATGAATTCACTTGAGTCAGATACATTTATCTTTAGAGCAGAATTCTGTTGATTTTTTCCTCCCCTAAATTTTAATGGCTCAAGTTTAATTTCAGAAATATCACTAAATTTTAATTTAGAGTTTTTGCTGTATGAAAGTTCATCTTCCTCAAAGTCCAATAAAACACTTGAACCACCAATTTTTGATCTAGAAATTATTTTTTTTGATACGTTTTCTTCAGTAGTATAATTTTCAGATTTTTTTAATATTTCTAGAGAATTAGGATTTCCGTTAAGTGTGTATGCTAAAAAGTTATAGACATACTTCTTTAAAATTTTTCTTTGTAGCCAATTAGGTAAAATATTTGAGTTATTTACAAGTAATTTTCCGGGGAACCCAAAATCATGTTGTCCCCAAGAAGTATTAAATTGTGAGTGGTTTGCTCCCTCAACAAGAATATTAAAGTCAGAAAATGAGCTACTTTCATTATCAATTCTATTTGCTTGTCTTATTCCAAAAAAACTATCTTCATCACTATCCATACTTCCCTGAATACTCAGATAATTTACATTTTTAAGTTTGTAGTTTCTAAAGTATCTGTAATCTGTAGGAGCTAGAGTAACTATTCCTTTGATATTGAGGTTATAGTCTAATTCTATATTACCATTATCTGGAAATGTTTTAAGCTCATTAAATTTTGATGCGATATTAACTGCTTCTCCACCTCTTGAATGGCCCATCACAATAATATTATCAAAATCTATTTTGTTATATAAAATGGAGGAGGAGTCATTATTTAATTTTTTAAGATAACTTAGATTTTCAAGAAAATGCCATGCTCTTGTCGTCATCTCTTTACCTCTAAAATCACCTGTCCATGAGCCATTTAAAAAATTCTGATCTAAAGAATTAAATATAAATCCATGCTTAGATAAGTACTCACCTAAGTAGTCATACCCATCATCAGAATGTTCTTGCATAGAGTGGTTACCATGTATTATTGAAATAATTGGAAATTTTCCATCTCCTTCAGGAACCCATAATCTTCCATTTAAAGGAAGGCTTTCCTTGTTAAATCCCCAGTACCTTTCTCTCCATTCTATTTTAGATTGATTCCATTTAGATTCTAGTATTTTGGATGCGTCTAGATTATAAGAAATAAAATCTGGATTCTTATATTCTTCTCTGTGATTATCTTCTCCTGGAGAATAGGTTAGATATGTGAAATTATTATTTCCTTCTGGAATATTAAAAAGATTTTCAGAGTCTACAACTTCTAATTGTTTTTCTGAGAAAAGAACAAAAGATAAAATTGAAAGTGCTACAGAACAAATCACAGCTTTTAAGATATTTTTTTTAAGAATAGATAATATTGTCAAGAACAGAATAAGAAGATATGACCCAAAAATGTAGAATGGAAAAAATGAGTAAATAGTAGATTTTAAATAGACTATTACTACAATTGAACTTATATATATTGAACTATATGAAATATAATTTATGACTTTATAGGTCAATAAGTACATCCCACAAAGAATTATTAGAACTAAAATAAAAGAGTATTCTCCAAAATTTAGAGATCCAGTATTTATTGAAGAATAAAATATTAGTAAGCTTGTCACCGAAAGTGCGGCTCTCTCACAATTATTTAGATTTTTAAAATTTATCATATAAGACTATTATAAATTTCTAATGATACTTTTGCTAATATATCTGCTCCCTTTATCTCATCTTCTAAATTTTTTGATAGTAAAACTAGTACATATTTCTTTTCATCATTTATAAAAACTATACCAGAGTCGTGCCTCGTGCCGCTTATCCATCCGTCTTTATGGGCAATTTCTATTTCCTTTGGAAGATACTTTGGTATGATATCATCATATTTTTGATCTTTAAGAATACCAACCATCTCTTCTGATAATTTACTATTTATCACTTTTCCTAATGCAAGATTTTCATAAATTTTAAGTAGGTCTAGTGCAGTGGTTGTATTACTTAGACCTACATTAAAAGCCTTAATATCTTCAACGCCTCTCAAGACATTAATGTCTTTAGCTCCTAGATCTCTCATAGTCATGTTAATATCTTCATGACCAATATAATCTATAACTAAATTTGTAGCGAAGTTGCTACTTATTGTAATCATCTCATAAATAAGTTCCCTTAGAGATAAGTAACCACCTATTTTCTCATAAGTCTTTTTATCACTATCATCAAAAGATGATAGTTTAAATAGGCTTCCATCTACTATACTTTTAAATTCGTTTTTTACTAGGATTGTGTCATCTAATGAGATCTCATTTTCAAAGCTTTTTTTGAAGGCCTCAATCATAACCGGAGTTTTCATGGTACTTGCTGCATGAAACTCTTCCATTTCATTTATAAGAATTACTTGCCCATCCTCAAGATTTTTGAATGCAATTGCAAACTTTCCTTTCTCAGATTTAATTATCTTCTCTATATTATTTTGTAATGATGGATAATCCACTGATTCATTACATGAGAATAATAAAAGAATTAATCCATAAAGTAGAATTATATTTTTCAATTATGATTTACATTTATAATAATTAACAATATAATTATTTTTAAAAAATCATATAAGTTATTAGATTCAAATTATGAGATACTTAATTATAGCATTATTTCTTTCTCTTCAGTTAGAGGCTCAGAAGTTACACTATCCTGGAAAGGTCTGGGAAGAGAAGAAACCTGAATCTCAAGGTGTTAACTCTCAAAAATTACAAGATGCTATAGATTTTGCAGTGAGTAATGAAAACTCAGTAGAAAAAGATTTAAGAATTGCCATAACCAAATCTTTTGGAAGAGAACCTGGTTTCCAGATTAAGGGACCTACAAAGAGAAGAGGAGAGCCTAATGGATTAGTTATAAAAAATGGATATGTAATTGGAAGGTGGGGTGATACTAAAAGAGTAGACATGACTTTTAGCGTAACAAAAAGTTACCTCTCTACAGTAGCAGGAATTGCATATGATAAAAATATGATATCATTAGATGATCAATTAAAAAATTATGTTTGGGATGGAAAATTTGATGATCCTCACAATAGCAGGATAACATGGCATCATCTCCTAAATCAGTCCTCAGAGTGGTCTGGAAATCTTTTTGGTACATATGACTGGGCTGATAGGCCACCAAGAGATTTAACTCTTGAAGAAATTAAAAAACAAGAACTATTGCCACCTGGAAAAAAATATAAGTATAATGACGTAAGGGTAAATCTTCTTTCGTATTCTTTATTAAATGTATTTAGAGAACCTCTACCTAGAATACTTAAAAATAATATTATGGATCCTATAGGTGCCTCAACTACTTGGAGATGGTTTGGTTACGATAATTCAGTAACATTTATTGATGGAGTTAAAGTTCAGTCTGTTAGTGGTGGTGGCCATTTTGGTGGTGGCATATTTATTAACTCAGAGGATCATGCCCGATTTGCACTTTTATTTCTAAGAGATGGTATGTGGGATGGTAAAAGACTTATATCTTCTGATTGGATTAAAAAAATTAGAGTTCCTTCAGAAAACAATTCATCTTATGGTTACATGTGGTGGTTAAATAGAGGTGAAAGGTATTGGGAAGGTTTACCTGAAAATATTTTCTATGGTGCAGGTTTTGGTGGTAATTATATTGTCATTATTCCTGATTCCGAAATTGTTATAGTTGCTAGGTGGATAGATTCATCTAAAATTGGGGATCTTGTAAAGATGGTTATAGAATCACATAACCAATAACCTATTATTTACATTCGTTGAAAAAAAAAATTATTGACTTCATTTCTAATTCTATTAAAGAAAAGATAAGCATACTCAAACTAGAGTTAAATTCTATTCAAAATGAAAAAAATAATATAACTAAAAGTAGCGCAGGAGATAAGTTTGAGACTAGTAGATCCACAATGCAAATAGAGTATGACAAATTAAATAACCAGATTAATATTCATCATAATCAATTGAAATTAATTGAGTCAATAGATTATTCTATTAAAAAGTCGAGAGTTGGTATAGGTAGTCTTATCAAGACTAATAAGTCATATTATTTCATATGTGTTGGGCTTGG
>Ga0315327_10000824_pt1 | contig 15682 bp, 16 predicted proteins | sample M110032315metaG_FD_203460 | JGI IMG/M metagenome (GOLD analysis project Ga0315327, IMG submission 203460) | Ammonia-oxidizing marine archaeal communities from Monterey Bay, California, United States - M1 100m 32315 | ecosystem: Environmental > Aquatic > Marine > Coastal | place: USA: California... | reverse complement strand
CCACCTTGTTTAAAATTAAGTAATTTTACAGCAGAAATTGCTATTTCTGTACCTAATTGATATTCTAAATCTTTAAATTTTTTTGATCCTTGATAAGATTCAAAATCTGAAGCAAATGCTTGAATCGAGTCATCAGTTCTAGGATTATAAACTAAATATGTAAAAAGATCAATAGTTGTTGAAACTACAGATCCATTATATTTTTCATAATATTCAGGCATATCTGTTCCTCCTCCTGCAAAACTTACGCGCATAGGCGACATACCGACAAACATATGATTCTATCAATTCATAGAAGATTTAATCTTTTAATAAAAAAAGTGATTAAAGGAAATGATGAGAGTTTAAGGATTCATTCAAATAATGTTATTATAAAATGTAACAATAATGAAAATCCTCATAACTGGTTCTGAAAGTTTTATTGGTAAAGAATTGATACGACAATGTAAAGATAAAAAAATAGAAATTGTTGGGATGGATATAATCCCAAAAGAAAATTCAGATTATGAATATTATCAATTAGATATTAAATCTTCAAAGTTAATGGAAAATATTCCTAATGATATTGATATACTTGTTCATTTAGCAGCTCTATCTAGAGATTCAGATTGTAAAGGTAAAGCTTACGAATGTTTTGAAAATAATGTCATCGGCACTTTGAATATGATAAAATATGCTTTAAGTAGAAATGTAAAACAATTCATTTTTTCTTCAAGTGAATGGGTATATGATGAATTAGTAAATAGCGAATTAATAAATGAAGATCATTTAATTAATTCACAAAGTTTAACATCTGAATATGCACTTTCAAAATTAACAAGTGAAATTAATTTACACCAACAATATTTACAAAATCCTATAGATATTACAATTTTAAGATTTGGAATAATATATGGTCCACGAAAATCTAATTGGTCAGCTATAGAATCAATTGCAAGTCAGGTTAAAAATAATAACTTAATTGAAGTGGATTCTTTAAAAAATGCAAGGAGATTTGTTCATGTATATGATATAGTAAATGGTATTATCAAATCTTTTAATTTGAAGGGATTTAATATAATTAATTTAACTGGAGACAATATGATAAGTATTAAAGATATAATTAAAACAAGTGAAAGAATATTTGAAAAAACTGTTGATATTAAAGAGAGAAATCCATCTAAAATAAATATTAGAAATCCATCAAATAAAAAAGCTAAAAAATTTATTAACTGGAGTCCAAAAATAAATTTAGAAGAAGGAATTAAAACTATTCAACAATTCATTTAGGAAACTTATGTGTATAAAAATATGAATAAAACTTATGAGGAAATTGCACAGGAAATTATCAAACTAAGACTATCACAAATGATAATTAATGAGGAATACAAGATGGGTAAATTTAAAATTCCAATTCATCTTGCACTTGGACATGAATCCATAGCTGTAGCAATAAATAACATTATGCAAAAAAATGATAAATTGATTTTATCTCATCGAAACATGGAATATAATTTAGCTAGGCTTGGAGAATTAAGACCAATTTTAGATGAATATCTTTTAAAATCAACAGGTTTGATGCAAGGAAAATTTGGTTCCATGAATTTAATAAATCCTAATTGTGGGGTTGTTTATACCTCTAGTATTTTAGGAAATAATTTTTCTGTAGGTGCAGGTATTGCAATGGCTCAAAAAATTTCTCAAAATGAGGGACTTACCATAATTTTAGGAGGTGATGGAGCTATAGAAGAAGGAAGTTTCCACGAAGTATTGTTAATGTTAAAAAGTCTAGAATTAAGTGCATTTGTAATAATAGAAAATAATAATTTTTCATTAGGTACCAAAATTAATGAACGTCGTTGTCCAATTAACTTAGAAAAATTTTCAGAATCTTATGCGATAAAATTTATGAGATTATCAAATAATGATCCAATTGAATATATCAAAAAATTAAATGAATTAAAAGAATATTCTATAAAAAATAAAACACCTGTATGTATAGAAGTTATGGTGACTACCTTTGGGGATTGGGTTATGAATACGTCAGAACAACCAAATGGAAAAATAATAACTTATCATGCTGGTCCAACACCAAGTATATCTTTAGATAATAATATTTTATTAAAAGATACATTAGAAGATCCTATTTTTGTACTAAGAAAATATGTTGATAAAAAAACACTAAAAGAAATGTCAAAAACTATCGAAGTAAAATTATTGAATGAATTAAAATGAAATACATAGAATATATTAATAAATTAATCCAAGAGGAAGTTTTAAAGCAAAAAAATTTAATTGTCTACGGTCAAAATATTGCAGCTGGTTCTTGTTTAGGTGGGTTAACTAAAAATTTACAGGTTGAAGAAAATGGTAAAATTATTAATTCTACAAATTCAGAAAATTCTCTTTGTGGTTTTGGTTTTGGAATGATGATTGGAGGAATGCCCTCAATATTTTTCATGAAACAACTTGATTTTCTTCTTTTAGGTATTGATCATTTAACAAATACGTATAATATTATTAGAAACAGTGAATACGCAACTAAATCATCCTTTACAATCATGCCTATTACAGTAGATAAAGGGTATGAGGGACCTCAATCCAGTTTAAATAATTTTGGAGATTTTTGTTCCATCTCACGGACTACGGGATATACAATTACAAATAAAATGGATGCTGAAAAAATTATTCAGAACAAACTTGTATCTCCAGGATTTAGAATAATTACAGTAAGTCAAAGACTATTCAAAGAAGAATTAATAGAACCCGATAATTTATTTTACACAAATAATGATTTAACCGTTTTTCAGTATGATGATGGAGAGATGGTGACTATAGTTTGTTTTAATTTCTCTTTTCCACAAGGATATGGATTATCTAAAGATCTAAAGAAAAATAAAATACACTCATCACTATTTAATGTTAATTCACCTGTAGAGACAAATTGGTCAAAAATAATAGAAAGTGTATTAAAAACAAAAAAATTGATCGTTATAGATGATAGTAAAAGTAAAAATTTAGCATGTGATTCACTTATTAGTAAAATTACTAATCAATGTAAATTAAATAAAATAATAATTTTAAAACGGGAAATATCTGCAGAATGGTTAAATCCAAATTCAGATGAAATGATCATAGATTATAAAAAAATAATATCCCAATTATCTTAAAATTAATTATATTTGTGCATATTTTATAGAATCTTTATTTTATTTAATACATTTTAGGTAACCATTAGGTGCAACTGATATTTGTAATTTATTTTGTATATTTGTATCTATTACAAATCTAGAATTTTTTTCCAAAAATTCTTTTACGGCTGATTGTGGATTGTTACCCTTACCCCATGGTTTTTTAGATTTTTTTGCAATACTTTCAGGTATATCTTCAATGACTGTATCAAATACAATAAGGTATGAGTCTTTTTTTACAAATTGTGAATAATTTTCCAATTCTTTTAAAACATGTTCATGTGTATGATTTGAATCTAATACAACTACTATTCTTTTTTTATTTTTTACAATTTTCTTAACTTGTTTTATAGTATTTTCATCTATTGATGAACCTTGTATCATTTTTATTCGTTTATTCAATGCATGTGATTTTATTTTTTCAAAATTTTCTTTTCTTATGTCTATATCAATTCCCAAAACTTGTCCTTTTCCAATTAATTGTAAAATAGATGCTGAAAGAACTAATGAACCTCCTCTGGCAATACCTGTTTCTATTATCAAATCTGGTTTTACATTCCATATTATTTCCTGATATGCTACGATGTCTTGAGGATATTGGATTATTGGTAATCCTAACCATTCAAAATGATATGAATACTCATGTTTTAAACTGTGTAAAAACCAATCTTGGGATTTTTTTACAAATTCACTATCTTTTTGCATTTTCTTTATTTTTTCTTTATTTCTTTTAGTAAATTCTGAAATTTTCATCTGTCTTTCTATTGACGTTGAATATAATTATCTTCTGTAAATTGTTTAGAAAATTTTTGTGGTTAAAATATTTCTATTTTAGGATGTAATACAACAAATTTTCCACCCCACTCTCTAATGTAATTCATTTGCTCTATTATTTCATTTCTAAAATTCCAAGATAAAATGAGTACATAATCTGGTTTTGTTTGTTTTATCATCTCTGGTTTTTTAATTGGAATGTGTGTTCCTGGTAAAAATAATCCTTGTTTATGTGGACTAATATCTACTGTATATTCTAGTAATTCTTTTCCTATTCCACAAAAATTTAACATAGTATTTCCTTTAGCTGGTGCCCCATAACCAACAATTTTTTTATTATTTTTTATTGCAGAACTAAAAAAATTCCATATTTTTATTTTTGTATCATTAACTTGTTGTGAAAAATCTTCATAATTTGAAATTACTGTTAATCCTGCATTAACTTCTTTTTCAATTAATTCATTTACTCTTTCTTCATTTTTTATTTTAGTATTCTCCTCATGTTTTACATAAATTCGTAATGATCCACCATGTATAGATAATTCTTCTACATCAAAAATAATTAATTTAAAATTATTTAGAATCTTTTGTATAGATAATAATGAAAAATAAGAAAAATGTTCATGATAAATTGAATCAAATTCTGTATCGTGAATAAATGGTAACATGTATGTTGAAAATTGTATCATACATATTCCATTTTTATTTAGAATTATTTTAATTCCTTCTACAAAATCTTGAATATCTGGAACATGTGGCATTACATTAATTGCAACTAGTAAATCTGCTCCATACCCCTCCATTTTTAATTCATTAGCAGTTTTTATTCCAAAAAATTTGTTAATTGTTTTAATTCCTCTTTCTTCAGCAATTTTTGATATATTTGATGCAGGTTCTATTCCTAAAATTGGAATATTTTTATTTTTAAAATGACGTAAAAGGTATCCATCATTACTTGCAATTTCAATTATTTGATTATTTTCATCCAGTCTAAATTTTTCTATTGCTTTATTAGCAAATTCTTCCGTATGTTTAAGCCATGTTTTAGAAAATGATGAAAAATATAGATATTCAGAGAATATTTTTTTAGGTTCCTCTACATTTTCTGATAATTGTACTAGTAAACATTTGTGACAAACAAAAACTCTTAATGGATAAAATGATTCCTTTTTTTCTAGTGATTTAGCATCTAAATACCCATTTGCTAATGGAGACATTCCTAAATCTACCATACAATGTATTAATTTTTCATTACAAAATCTACATTCCATTTTTATTTCTCCACTCAAAATTTTTCATTCTTTGATTTATTATTTATTTCTAAAGCATTTAGCATTTTTAATTCTTGTTTTTATAAAAAATTCCACATTGTATCTTTTTTTGAAATTACTGTAATTTCTAAAGGTAATTTAATTCCAAATGCTGGATCATCCCATCTGACACCAGTATAATACTCAGGTTTGAATTCTTCTGTCATTTGATATGACGCATCTGTATTATCTTCTAATGTTTGGTAACCATGAGCACATCCTTCTGGAACATATACCATTTTGTAATTATCTGCAGAAAGTTCAATACTAAACCATTTCTTAAATGTTAGAGAATCTGTTCTCAAATCTACCACTATGTCATATAATTTTCCTCTTGTACAGCGTATAATTTTAGATTCCTCATATGGAGAATTCTGAACATGTAGTCCTCTTAAAGTCCCCTTTTTTTTATTACTAGAAATTGAACATTGAATTATTTTTGGATTTAAACCTACTTTACTAAAAACCTCTGTATCCCAGGTTCTAGCAAAAAACCCTCGTTCATCTTCTATTTTTTCAGGTTCAATTATGATTAGATCTTTTAAAGGCGTTTTATGAAATTTCATTTTTTACTATCTTTATATGATTATGACAACTTTTAAAATTATCTAGACTTTTTTTATTTATTTTCAAACTAAAAAATGAATTAATTATTATACCACATCGTTGATACTTTGGCATGTCTGAAAGAATTTTAATTTCAGGAATTACTGGCTTTGTTGGATCACATTTGGCTGATCTAGCTTTAGAAAAGGGTCATACTGTTTATGGATTTAAACGATGGAATTTATCAAGAATGAGAAACGTTCATCATATTATTGATAAAATAAATTGGATTGATTGTGATATCACTGATAATATTTCAGTTAAAAAAGCATTAGAAATTGCAAAACCTGAAAAAATTTTTCACTTAGCTGCTGAAAGTTTTGTAAGTACTTCTTGGAATCATCCTTCTCACTATATTGATGTAAATTATAAAGGAACTGTAAATATGTTAGAAAATATTAAGGATCTTAAATTAAATTCTAATATTTTAATTCCTGGTTCTGGTGAAGAATATGGAAAGATACACGAAAATGAATTACCTATTACAGAAGAATCTGTTTTACGACCTGTTAACCCTTATGCTGTAACAAAAATTGCTCAAGATTTGATTGCATCTGTTTATCATGAAACATATGGTACAAATGTAATTCGTGTAAGAGCATTTAATCATGAAGGTCCTAGACGAGATAATGTTTTTGGAATTCCTTCCTTTTGTCATCAAATAGCAAAAATTGAAGAAAACCTCCAACAACCAATATTAAAAACTGGGCATATTGAAGATAGAAGAAATTTTACCCATGTTCGTGATATGGTTGAGGCTTATTGGTTAGCAATTGAAAAATGTACTCCCGGAGAATTATATTTGATAGGTTCTGATGAGGATGATCGAATTTTTACATATCGTCAAATCCTTGAAAAATTAATCCAATTATCTAAAAATAAAGATATTTCGATTGAAGAGGAACCAGATTTTGTTAGACCTACATCTGTTCCTAGATTAATTGGAGATACTTCTAAATTTCGTAATATTACAGGTTGGAAACCAAAAATTAGTATCGATAAAACACTTCAAGATACTTTGGATTATTGGAGAAATTTTGTAAAAAATGATTTGTATTAAATTATTTTTCTATTAACCAAGGCGCATTTCCTTTATTCCACAATTTTTCTAGATAATTTTTATCACTTATTGTATCCATTGATTGATAAAATCCTGTATGTTTAAAAGCTGTCAGTTGTCCTAATGATATCAATTTTTTCATAGGTTCATTTTCCCATATTGTTGAATCATTTTTAATAAATTTAAAAATTTGTGGTTCTAAAACAAAGTAACCTGCATTTACCCATTCATTACTTCTTTCAGGTTTTTCTTCAAATTTAACTACTGTATCATTTTTTAATTTTAAAATACCATATTTTTCTGATGGATGACAGGTAGTAACTGTTGCAAGACTTTTTTTCTGTTTGTGTAATTTTATAATATTCGAAATATTTGCATTGTTTAAACTATCTCCATATGTAAAACAAAAAGTTTCATTCTCAATATATTTCTGAATTTTTTTTAATCTTCCACCTGTCATTGTATTAATTCCTGTATCAACAACTTTAACTTCCCAATCTTTGATTTTTTTAATGAAATAATCTTCAATTATTTTACTCATATATCCCGAACAAATGATAAATTCATTAATATCATATTTTGCATATTTCTCCATAATGTGAACAATTATGGGCTTTCCACCTATCTCAATCATTGGTTTTGGTTTTAGGTCTGATTCTTCTGAGATTCTAGTACCAAAACCCCCTGCTAAAATTACAGCTTTCAATATCTTTACAATAAAGAAAATTTTGTTGTTAATTAGAATTTGTATTTACAGTAATTCTTCCATTAAATCTACTAAAGAATTTACAGCCTTATCATTATTCAAATTTTCTAAAGCATATTTTCGTCCATTATCTGCTATTTTTTTCCATTTTCTCTTATGTGAATTCTAAACCATTCCTTTTGGTTTATTGATCCAACCACCTTTTGAAAGATGTTCAATATCATCAAGTATTTTTTTAATTTCAGCCATTTCGTCATCGCTGAGTTTTTCATTATTAGACAATTTAACTAGCATAATTGTTAAAAGACGATACATTGGAAAAACAACTTTTTGATTCCAACCAGGTTGAAGTTTAAACACATATGGATTACGTTCAATTCCAACGTCAACTTCAGAAGAATATGCAGGGGCTTTCTTATAATGCAAATATCCTATTGTTGCCATTAATGGAATTCCAATTATTGCTGCAATTCCAACATAGTGACTAAATGTTGGAAATATTTCAAGTAAAGCAGGAACTTTTTCAATAGCAAGATAATATGTTACGACTAGGGTATTGATTGCACCAAGAATAAATGCAAAATATGTTGTCCATCCAGTTCTAAAGTAAAACCAGAAACGAAAAATAAGTTTTTTCTTCATGAATATATTTCCTAATTCCGATATATGAATAGATTGTATAAGTTATACGAAGTTATTAAAATTAGATTACCGTATCAATTGTAATTGAAATTACTAATTATTGATCAATATTGCAATTTTTACTATATTCTATTTTAATACTAATAGTTATTTCAATTAATAACGTACATTCTAATGAATAATAATATGTTTACCCTGAAACAACCATCTCAAATTATATTTGGTAAATACTCTGTAGAAGAATTTCAATTTGCAGAACGACCATTAATTATTTCATCAAAAGGTTGTAAATCTAGAAATTGGTTAAATCACTTGAAAGTACAAGATTCTATTTTATTTGATTGTGTTGAACCAAATCCATCCATGGATACCGTTGACTCCATACTTTCAAAATTTGATAAATCTGATTTTGACTATGTGATTGGTCTTGGTGGTGGTAGCTCCTTGGATGTTGCAAAATATGTTGGTTTCAAAACATCTAAAAAGAAAATTATGATTCCTACAACTTTTGGCAGTGGAAGTGAAGTTACTAGAATTTCTGTATTAAAAATAAAAGGTAAAAAAATAAGTTTTCATGATGATGGTATCATTCCAGATATTGCAATTGTTGATTCTAATTTTTTAGAAAATACACCTATAGAAATTATAAAAAATTCTGCAATTGATGCATGTGCTCAATGCACAGAAGGATATGATAGTAAAAGTGGTAATTTGTATACAAAATTTTTTTGTTATCGCGCATTTGAGATTTTGGAGGATGCAATATTAACTGAAAATTATGAAAAACTTGCATTAGGATCATTAATAGATGGATTGGGTTTTGGAAATTGTTCTACTACTTTAGGCCATGCATTATCATATGTATTTTCCAATGAAGGCTATAGTCATGGACATGCATTAGCATTTACCACTACTGTATCTCATAAATTTAATGATTCAATTTTTTATAATCGATTTAAAAATTTAGTAAACAAAATGAACTTTGATAAAATTACTTTAAAACAAGATCTTAATGAAGCGTCAAAAACTATACTTTTAGATAAAAGACATTTAGATAATAATCCAAAAATTATTAATCATGATGACATTGTTTCACTTCTAAAAAAAATTAACAGTGGAGATATTTTTTAGCAGATTTTCTTTTATTAATTTATTCCATTAATTATATACAACAAATTTATATTAAAAAAATATTCATACGCTTATGAAATCAAATATACTGTTTTTACTCGTTGATTCTTTTAGAGCAGATTATTTTTATGATCATGAAAAATCTTTTTCTACTCCCAATATTGATAAAATGATAAAAGAAGGGACTTATTTTACTCAGTCGATTAGTTGTGCTGATGGAACTGCAGTGGCAATGGGTGGAATTTTTACTGGACTTTATCCAACAAATAGTGGTATTAATTCATACCAATTAAAATCAAAAAAACCCAATTATTTTAACCATTTACAAAAATTAGGTTATGATATTTTTACAACTTTACCTCATTATGCTGGAGTTGATATGGTACTATCTGCATATCTTAAACAAACTGGAGATAATTTTCAATCTAAATTTGAACGTCTAGATACAGGTTATGGTGATGATATTTTAAAAAGACTGAGTACAGATAAGTCAAAAAAATCTTGGTTTCATTTTATATATTTAGGAGATTTACATATGTCTAATGTAACTAGAACAATGGACATTCCAAAAAGATTTGATTCAGAAAAATTTGGTAAAAATAAATTTGAAAGATCTATTTCTGTAATTGATTACTGGTTGGGAAAATTTTTAGAAAAAATTGATTTAGAGTCCACACTTGTAATAATAACTGCAGATCATGGTGATTATATTCCAATAAATGATGTTAGAGATCATCATTTTATTCCTGAATTTACAAAATCTGTAAGTATTGCAAAGAATCTTCTACCTAAACCACTTTGGCCGCTAACCAAAAAAATTGCTAAACAGATTAGATTAAAAATTCAAGAAAAACGATTTAATGATGCAACTAAAAACTTCACTGAGTTAGAAAAAAGAAGTTTACGAACTAGGGCTGGATGGTATCTTTTTGATGATTTGGTACGTACTCCACTACTTTTTTGTGGTAATAATGCACCACATGATAAACTCATTAACAATCAGGTGGCTAGTGTTGACATATTTCCCTCAATTTTAGATTTACTTGATTTGCCACAAATTGATGAAGATGTTGATGGTGAAAGTTTTGTTCCGTTACTACAAAATGAATCTAGTAGTTCGAATCCAATTTATCTTGAAACTGCTTCTATAGAAATGGATGACGTATTAGGAAAAATGGTAGGTATACGGACTTCTGAATACAAATATTTCCGTTCACGAAAATCATCTAAAGAAAAAATTCATCTATATGATTTAAAAAATGATCCTTTAGAAGAAAATAATTTAGCAAAGATTAATTTTGAATTAGTAAAACAAATGGAATCAATCCTCTCAAATTTTTTAATTACATTTGATGACAATGCCAGTGAAAAACTTTCTGATGAAGAAGCTAAGATCGTTGAAAATGAATTAAAAAGATTAGGTTACATGTAGAAATATTGTATTGAATTATTTATAATCATGTAGTGGACTATCTTGAAAATTCTCCCCTCTTTCATTATCTGGAGGTAATTCTTTACGTTTTCTTGCAAAGTATTTTTGTCGTTGATCTCCATCGGATAATTTATTGTATGTAAGGTAAACATTTGTTCTTGGTTCTTTTGATTTGTTTTCTTTTGATTGATGTGGGGTAAAACCATCAAAAAATACTATGTCTCCTAAGGAGTGTTCTAGTGGAACAAAATTCATTTTTTCTAAATATTCATCTGGAATTGGTGCATCATATGGTCCAAGAAAACCTTTATCGTGAAAACCTGCTGCAACTTCCAAACATCCGTTTTCAATTGTTCCTTTATCTGTACAAATCAAGACATTCATAAAATCTGGTGCATAATCATCCCACCGTGAAATTGCATCTTGATGAGGTTTAAATCCTGCACCTCCTGGATTTTTGAAATTAATTTTATCTTTGAAAAATACTGCTCTTTCCCCCAATAATTTTTCTACACTTTCTAAAATTTTTTCTGAAGTTACTAAATCATGAAATTTTTTATGATAATCTATAAAATTTTCTAGTCTCGTCAAAATTCGTTCGCCATTAATCATACTAGTTTCATAATATCCCATTTCTTGACCTTTTTTCCAATCTGATGGTTTTTTCATAGCATACTCATAAACCCAATTTCTGATTTCAGCAATTTCATTATTTTCAAAAAATTTTTCTTTTACTAAGAATCCATCTCGTTTAAAATTATTTACATCTTCAATTGTTAAATTCTTCATGATACAGTTTTTACTTTTAAATTAAAATATGTTTTCATTAATTTCTGAAATGACAATATTGATAAAGTTTGATTCGTTTTTAATAATATGAAAAAAAATGTAATTATTATATTAATTGATGGTGGAAGATTAGATTTTGCTCAAAAATCAGAAACTTTTAAAAAATTAAAATCTACTATGATTCACTTTGATCAATCTATTACATATGCACCATATACTACTGGAGCAATGCATGCTGTATTGTCAGGTTGTTATGGAAACAGAAATGGTGTAAATAGTTACTGGAATATATTTAAGTTTAAGAATGATCAATTTTTAACATTAGCCGATTATTTGAGTCAAAATAATTACTATACTTTTGCAGATGGTCATACTAAATTAATAATCCCAAAATTTGGCTTTAAAGAATTTAATGTTCATGATGAACAAAAAATTAATCTAATTCAATGGCATTCCGAGTTGTTAGATAATATGAAAGAAATTTATGATGGCGGTCAAAATTTTTTCCTTTATCTGCATTACAGTAAAATCCATACGGGCATAAGTAATGATGTTTTAAAAGTTTTTAATAATTTTAGTAAGGAATATTTTGACAATCAAGATTTAAACCAAGAACGTTATTCAAAATTATTTCATAATGCTGAAATTTATTTAGATTCAATTTTGAATAAAATCCAAAATTTAAATTTATTAGAAAACTCAATTATTCTAATTTTATCTGATCATGGTATTAGTATTGGTGAAAAATTTGGTGAACGTGCCTATGGTGCATTTTGTTATGACTACACTTTGAAAACATTTGCCTATCTTTATAATTCTGATACTAAGCCTCAAACAATTTCTTCTCAAGTTAGACATGTTGATTACATGCCTACTATTTTAGAAATGTTGGATATCAAAATTAATAATTCCTATGAAAAATTGGATGGTGAATCATTAATGCCTTTAATTAATGGTAATATAATTACTGAAAAATTTGCTTTTTCTCAAACCGGTAATCCATTAAATAAAAATCGTCCACCTAAAACTCCTAATATAAAATCGGTGAGAAATTCAAAATGGAAATTAATTCATAATGAGTATAATGATACTAAGGAATTATATGATTTAATTACCGATCCTAACGAAGAAAATAATTTAATTGGAATAAATGTTGAAATTGAAAAAATGCTTTCAGATGAACTTGCAAAACATGAATAGACCAAAATTTATTTAAAAATTTTTTTAGCTATTTCAATATCTTGAGGAGTATCAATTTCACACCAATTTCCATTTATAATTATGGGTGATATTTTTAGTCCAGAATTAATTAATTCTTGTAACATATCTGTTAAATAAGCTCTTTCTAATGATGGTGCATTATGAAATTTCCCTTCATGTGTTTTTTCTAACTCTGAATATTTATTTTTAAAAATTTTTGCACCTTCTTTTGATAGTTTCATCAATCCAATAAATTCTCCAATTATTTGATCATCTTTACTCTCTGAAATATTTTTTTTAATTTTTAATATTTCGCCATTATGTATTATTACATTATCTGCTTCACTTTTTGGATGTTGATCTCGATTGATGTATCTTTTTTCCCAATTCAATTCAACTGCAATTCCAATGTCTCCTTTAAATTCCATAATTGAATTTAGTATTTTTTCATCAAAAATAATATCTGAGTATGTGGTAACAATTTCATTATTCATATGTGATTTTGCCACCATTAGTGAACCTAACACGTCATGTTTTTTGTGATTTGCATCATTGATGTATGTAACATTTTTAAAATTAAATTTATCTGCATTAGGTCCTGTTATAATTACAATATCATCACTTTTGTTAAATAATTCTAATTGTGTACCGATAATTGAATTATTATTAATTTTTATCAATCCCTTTGGAAAATTTAATGTTTTTGTGCCTAGCCTAGTTGATGAACCTGCAGCAATAAAAATTATTTTCATGATGTTCTATAAATTATTGATAAATTGTTCTTTAATTTTATTTGGCAATGTTGAAATTCTATTCCCTGCTGAATTTCCTTTTTTAATTTTTATTATGATCATTATTGGCCCATCACTATGTTTGATGTTCATTAGTTTTTTTAATATTTCATTTTTACTGTTTACTTTTATAACTTGTTTATAATTACATGATTTGGCAATTTTTTCAATTTTAATTGTGTCTGATGCAGTTGGTTGTCCTCCTGTTGATTCATGTATGGAATTATCTAAAATTATGTGAACAAAATTTTTTGGTTGTAGTTTTCCTATAGTTGTTAGTGAACCTAAATTCATTAAAATATTTCCATCTCCATCAAAAACATAAATCTTTTTTTTTGGTTTTTTTAATGCAATTCCTAATCCTATTGAAGATGCTAAACCCATTGAACCTATCATGTAGAAATTTGTTTTTTTATCATGTACATTGAAAAGATCTCTACTTATGAATCCATTTGCTGATACAATTGGTTCAGTTGAAATTTTTTCCATTATAATTTCTATTGCTTCTTTTCTAATCAAGAAATTCCCTCGGTACCACTAATGCACATGATTTATTTTTTTTAATTTTTTCTAATGCCCAATCACACATTTTTTTCCAGTTATTATTTTTAATAATTTTATGATCTAAATTAATTATTTTTAATAAATCTGGTTGAATTTTTCCAATTTTTTGATGTTCTGGGGCATCATTTTTTAAATAACCTCTCCATCCAATTATGAAAATTAATGGAAATTTGTATAATTGTATTAATGAAGTAATTGTACTTATGGAGTTTGCAAAACCTGCATTTTGCATAAATACCAGAGAAGGACTTTTTGTTAACAGCATGCCTGCGGCAATGCCTATGGCTTCTTCTTCTCTAGATGCAATTATGATTCTTTTTTTATTTATTCCTTGTTGGATAAATTTTTTTAGTGTAGAGTCTGGTACTCCAACAAAATTCTTGATTCCTTTCTTATCTAAATAATCAAACATATCATTCTGATAGGTCTCTTTCAATTTATGTATCCTAATTTTTTTAATTTTTCTTCTATTTCTTTTTCTTCATCTTTGATATTATACATCTCTTGTAATTCAAAAATATCCTCCATTGATGAAATTTTTTCTTCTACATCACTTAATCGTTTTGAGTTGATCATTTGTTTTAAAATTCTAGACATTGAAGAATGAGCTGCCCGCAACGTTTGATTTGCATGAATAACTGCTTTGATTTTATGTGAAATTAGTTCATCAATACTTACTGAATCATATGTTGTTGGGATAACCACTATTGGTGAATTTCCTTTCCATGAATCTGTAAATTCAAAAATTTCATCAGGTGTTTTTTGTTTGGAATGGATTAAAATTGCATCTGCGCCAGCGTTTTCATAAGCTGTTGCTCTTTTTAATGCTTCATCCATACCAGCACCTGAAATCAATGCTTCAATTCTTGCAATTATCATAAAATTTTTGTCTTTTTTTGCTTCTTTCCCTGCAATAATTTTTGCAACAAAATCTTTTTCAGAAATTAAACTATTTTGTCCATTTTCAAGTAAACTATTTTGTTTTGGAAATATTTTATCTTCTATACATATTGCTGCAATTCCTGCATTCTCATATTTTTTAACTAAATGACTAACATTACTTGGACCTCCATACCCTGTATCGCAATCAGCTATTACTGGAATATTACATGCATCTGCCATACTAGATGCTGCATCATAAAATTCTGTCATAGTAAGAATACTAGCATCTGGTACGGCATGTGTTGCAGATATTGCAAAACTTCCTGCCCAAATAGCATCAAATCCATGAAATTCAACTAGTTTTGCAGACATTGCATCAAATGCACCACCAACTTTTACGATTGAATTTGATTCTAAATGATTGAGTAATAATCGTGATTTCATTCTATATGTTCTTTAATTCTAATTTAGTTATAAAAAACATGCTAAAATTACAGATTTCAATATCTTTACAATAAAGAAAATTTTGTTGTTAATTAGAATTTGTATTTACAGTAATTCTTCCATTAAATCTACTAAAGAATTTACAGCCTTATCATTATTCAAATTTTCTAAAGCATATTTT
>Ga0315327_10000823_pt1 | contig 15706 bp, 20 predicted proteins | sample M110032315metaG_FD_203460 | JGI IMG/M metagenome (GOLD analysis project Ga0315327, IMG submission 203460) | Ammonia-oxidizing marine archaeal communities from Monterey Bay, California, United States - M1 100m 32315 | ecosystem: Environmental > Aquatic > Marine > Coastal | place: USA: California... | reverse complement strand
CTCGAAGTCAAGCCGCACAATTTGGCAAACACGGAGTCCGAGTCAACGCAGTCGCGCCCGGGTTAATCATCACCGAAATGTGGGAAGAAGGCAGAAAAACTCCAGGCCTCGCTGAAGGCCTCGCAGGTCACATTGCTTTAGGTAGGTGGGGAGAACCCGAAGAAATCAGTTCAGTCGTAGCATTCCTGGCTAGCGATGCCGCCAGCTATGTGACGGGCCAGACGATCGTCGTAGATGGAGGGTTCCACGGAGTCACCGCCTGGGGTGACTACTTCTAGGAGTTTTAGTTACGGCTTATGACGTAACCAACAGACTCGCGGTCCCATGTGTCTTGAGTCACACCGGCATCACGAATCGCTTGTTTCCTTATTTTTCCTGAAGCTGTTTTATCCAATTCGGTTACAAACTCGAGGTATCGCGGCACAGTGTGACGGGGCATCCTCGGAACGCACCAATCTAAGAATGTTGCCGGGTCTGGTGTCGGTCCATCAATCGCTAGAACCGCCTTAATTTCGTCTTCTCCACCAGCACCAGGAACCCGTAACCCAATAGCCGCTGATTCAACAACAGATGGATGTTCGTTGAGGGCCTGTTCGAGTTCATAGGATGAAATATTTTCTCCTCGCCGGCGAATGCGGTCTTTAATTCGGTCAACAAAGAACAGCCTTCCTTCCGAGTCCATTCGACCGGCATCACCAGTGTGGAACCAAAGATTGCGCCACGCTTCGACTGTCTTATCGGGCATCTGGAAATAGCCCACGTTGAAACAGAAGGGCACCTTTGGGCGAACCAAAATTTCGCCGACGTCATTTCTTGGTAGTTCGGCGTCAGTTTCGGGGTCAGCAATTATTACCTCGAAGAATTCGCTCAGTGGTGGCCCAGCGCATCCGGCCATAACAGGGTCTTCAGGGTCGCTGTAGGAGACCATGTTTACCTCGGTCATCCCGAAACCTTGTCGCAACTTGACACCGAAACGCTCTTGCATTGCGACACCCCATTCCTCTGCCACGGGGATAGCGAGGATTCGAGTCAGCTTATGATCTTGATCGTCGGGTGATGAGGGACTTCGGAAAATGAACTCCGGCATAACGCCGAGAGCGTTGGTGACTGTGATTTGTTCTTGGCGGACAATACTGAGCCAGTCTGTGACGCTGAAACGTTTGGTGACGTGACATGAACTGCCAGCTAGGAGCGACGCATACGCCTGCATGAACAAGCCGTTGGCATGAAATAAAGGCATGCAGCAGAAGTAGCGATCGTCTTCGGTTAGTTCCATAGCGGCAACGGTGCCTAAAGCGAACAGGTAGCAGTGTCCTTGGGGCATCAGGACACCTTTGGCCGGGCCGGTGGTTCCTGATGTGTACATGATGGTGCACACATCGCTAGGACTGGGTTCGGCTAACACTTCCACATTAGGTGTGGTGTCCAAAAGTGAATCCATGCGTATCTGAGGGATGTCGACCAGAGAGCCGGAAGTGAGTGTGGGTGGTGAGGTTCCGTCGTTCACCCCGATGACCGTTTTGATGTCAGATTGTGATGTGTCTACGGTGGCGAAACGATCTAATAGGCCATCGTCAACAACGATTATGCGTGGCGAACTGTTGTGTACCTGATGTTCTAGGAAGCCTCCGCGGAGTTCAGTATTAACTGGCACGAACACAGCGCAGAGTTTGTGTGCAGCGATCATGGTGATCATGAACTCGCGACTGTTGGTCAACAGACCCAAGATCCGGTCACCGGTTTCCAAACCTAAGTCGGCTAGGGCGGTAGCTAAACAGTCGGTGAGGTGGTCAAACTCAGAGAAGGAAAGCTTTGTTCCATCTTCGAAGGACAAGAATTCTCGGTCTCCGTGAGCATTGGCTTGGTGGCGGACGGCGTCGACCAATGTCCAGCGGTCCCTTGGAAGGGCTGGCCCTAAATCATCGAGTTTCGGATGTCCTCGCACAGGTACTGATCGTAGGACCTGAACCTCTAGGGTGCTCTTATGTCAAAGGGATCGGCCGCAAAGGACTTTGAGGCCATCAACCAGTTCGGAGAGCCGGTCCGCCTGTTCGATTTATTGCATGCCGGCCCGGTTGTGTTGTTTTTCTTTCCGAAAGCATTGACACCGGGTTGAACTAAGGAAAGTTGCCACTTCCGAGACCTAATTCAAGAATTCGAAAAAGTCGGAGCTTCGGTGGTGGGAATGAGTGCTGATCCGTGGGACCGGCAACGTAGCTTTGATGACATTAATCAGCTGAGTTTTCTTCTGCTATCCGACCCCGATAGAACCATTGCAAAGCAATTCGGTGTGAAACGACCGTTGTTTCTTCCAAACAAGAGACAGACTTTCGTCATCGGACGCGACAGACAGATTGTGGCTGCCATAACGAGTGAAACAGATATGACCAAACATGCAGATGAGGCACTACAGGCATTACGCGACCTCGAATAGAGCCTGGGGTTTACTCGAATAGCAACCATTTGGTAGCCGGTAGCTGGCTTTACGTGGTCATAAAAGCGCTGTAGCGGGCCGGTCCACGACTGTTCGGAGAGCAAAGCTGGACTGCACCCGCGCGACGTGGGGAAGGTGGGCTAGGTGCTTCCGGTGAATGTTCTCGTAGCTGGTGACATCGTCACAAGCGACATGAACTAAATAGTCGAAACTACCTGCAATCAGATAACAAGACAGAATGTCAGAACACTCAGCGACCGCTGCTTCAAACTCATCTAGCTGGCTGTCGCTTTGACCATTGAGGGTGATCTCGACAAACACTGAAGTGCCCCGGCCTATCGCTTTGCGGTTTGCTATGACGCTGTAGCTCTCAATGATGCCGTCGCTTTCGAGTCGACGTACCCGCCGAAGGGTCGCAGACTGCGACATGTTGACCCTGTCAGCCAACTCGGCGTTGGTGGCCCGCGCCGCTTGCCCCAGATAGCCCAAAAGAGCACGGTCGACATCATCGAGGTTATCGGTTGAAGTATTCACGCTTTAAATCCTATATGAAGCAATAATCATGCGTTTGACAAAGAAAAGTGAAATAAAATCAGTGAATATTTGTCTGTGGGAACAGGATATGGTCGTTCGAGATTCTCTAGGTGTTCGTATTCAACGGCGATAGAAGAGGTGTCATCATGCGAATTGGCGTTCCACGAGAAGTGAAACAGGCCGAACGACGCGTGGGGTTGACGCCCGCATCAGTGCGAGAGCTAACGGGTCGTGGCCACGAAGTGCTTGTCGAAACTGAGGCAGGTTTGGGGATAGGCGCTACTGACGACCATTATCAAGTAGCGGGCGCAACAGTTGTCGACGATGTCGAAGAGGTGTGGGCAAACGCAGAGATGGTCGTGAAAGTAAAAGAGCCGCAATTGGTTGAACGGGCTCGACTCTGGGACGGACAGATCCTTTTCACCTACCTTCACCTTGCCCCCGACCATGACCAGGCTCATGAACTGATAGCTAGCCAAGCCAGTTGCATTGCCTATGAAACGGTCACAGACAGCGATGGTGGGCTACCCCTATTAGCCCCAATGTCTCGCGTCGCCGGCCGTTTAGCTGTGCAGGCAGGGGCTTCTGCTTTGGAGACTGTTCACGGTGGCGCTGGCATCCTTATTGGGGGAGTGCCAGGAGTACCTCCGGCGCATGTGACCATTATTGGTGGCGGAGTTGTCGGTGAAAATGCGGCTGAGATAGCGGTGGGTATGGGTGCAAATGTCCACGTACTCGACCTTGACCCGGTAGTACTCGACCACCTTGAACAAAGGTTCGGCGCGAGTATCACCACCATTACGTCTAATGGAAGCACTATTGAAGAAGAAGTCTTACAGGCAGACCTGGTAATTGGAGCTGTGCTGGTTGCTGGAGCTAAAGCGCCGAAGTTGGTCACTGCTGACGTTATTAGCCGGATGAAAGCCGGATCGGTAGTTGTTGATGTAGCGATCGATCAAGGAGGATGTTTTGAAACCTCTCGGCCGACCACTCATGCGGAGCCAACGTTCCTCGTAGATGAGGTAGTTCACTACTGTGTGGCGAACATGCCTGGAGTCGTGCCTCGAACCTCAACCCGTGCCCTGAATGATGCGACCCTTCCACGGGTTGTGTCGATAGCTGAGCGTGGCCTAGACGCGCTACGAAGCGACCCGTATTTGCGGCGAGGATTAAACGTCCACAAGGGAATGGTTACTGAACCAGAGGTCGCTGATTCTCTTGGCGTGGATTACGTCACTACTGAGGCAGCACTCAAAATTTGAACCCGTGATGTTACGAGTTGGCCGTCACCCTCGACCCATTGTGAAGAACTCGTCGTTGGGCTGCATCGAAGCTAAATGAGCGAGACGGTTCGACATAGCGAAAAGGCCAGTGATGGCCCCGATGTCCCAAATATCGTCGTCGCTGAACCCATGGTCACGAAGAATCTGATGATCGGACTGCTCCAAGTCTTCTGGAGTTCGAGCAAGCTTCACAGCGAAGGCGATCATCGCTTGTTGCCGTTCGTCAAGATCGGCTTGTGAAGGGTCGATAGCTAGCTGGTCGGCGATAAAGGGATTCTTCGCACGTATGCGAAGAATGGCGCCATGAGCGACAACGCAGTACATGCAGCTGTTGGCGCCACTGGTTGCGACCACAATCATTTCCCGTTCAGCTTTAGTTAACCCGCTGTCGCGTTCCATGAGAGCGTCGTGGTATGTCATGAACGCCCGTAATTCGTCTGGGCGGTGCGCTAAACCCAAGAAAACATTTGGAATGAATCCCGTCTTTTCTTGAATGGCCAACATCATGGACCGCAGGTCCTCGGGGATGTCTTCAAGATTGGGAACAGGGAAAGTTGAGATCTGGCCTTCAGTCATAACAGCAGCATTGCACAGGAAAACACGCCGAAGGCTATAGGAAGCCGCGTTTTCGGCCCGCGTAGGTAGCCCATTGACCAGTTCCCGCGGTAACACCTCCGTCGACCGGGATTGCAGCGCCGGTAACGAACGAAGACTCATCCGATATCAAGAAAGAAATGACGGCAGCAACCTCTTCAGGTTCACCGAAACGGCCTAGAGGCAGACGAGCTTCCATAGCGTCTCCGATCTCGGTGCCTTTAGTTTCTTCAGTGAGACCGGTATGGATCGGACCGGGACATACGGCGTTAACCCGGATGTTTAAGTGACCCAGGTCAAGTGCCGCAGCCCTCGCCAGATTTACCACAGCACCCTTGGACACGTTGTAGGCCCACAACCCGCTATCGCCTCTCAGGCCCGAAACCGATCCGGTAATCGTTACAGAACCACCAGTAGAGGCCATAGCTGCCACAGACGACTTCAACCCAAGCGCAACTCCCCGAACATTCACATCCATGACGCGGTCATAATCGGTCATCGACCCTCGGACGATGTCGCCTTGAGCCAAAATTCCGGCGTTTAAGACCGCGCCGTCAAGGGGACCGTAATTGTCGACGGCGAGGGCAACCATCTGATCGTTCACATTGGGGTCAGTGACGTCTCCCGCCAGTGACACCACCGAGTCGAGTTCCTCAGTCCAAGCCAAAGAAGATTCCGTCAAATCGACTGCGACTACCTTGGCCTCCTCGGAAACCAGGCGCGCGACAGCTGCCTTGCCGATCCCTGAACCAGCGCCGGTAACAACTATCACCTTGCCTTGATTGTTGCTCATCGCCCTACCCCCTGGAATTGACTAATACAAAGCAACCGATGTCGAACGTTGCATCGAAATCAGTTGAGCTAAAAGTATCCGCAGACTAAAGCGAAGACCTCTTTGGCAGGCTAGAACTTGAAACATGCCCCATCCGCTTGTCCCCGTGCCGACTCCAGAAACTCAACCCTTCTGGGATGGGTGCCAGGAAGGTGTCCTACGAATTAACAGATGCCGAACCTGTGGAGACGCCTACTTCCCGCCGTCATTGATTTGTTCGGAGTGCTCTTCTGTGGACGTCGAATTTTTTGACGCGAGTGGTGACGCGACCTTGTACAGCTACACGATTCAGCAAAAACCATTTGCTCTGTGGGGCACCGACGGTCCACGATCGGTAGCTCTGGTGCGACTGGCAGAAGGCCCGCTCCTCACCTCATCGATCGTGAACTGCGAACAAACCCCCGAAGCTCTACAACTCGATATGCCGCTCAGAGCGACGTTCACACCTTTTGACGAAGTCACCGTGCTGTGCTTCGAACCAGCGGAGAAACAACCATGATTCCCCCCGGCGCGACGGCGATAGTAGGAGCCGCAGAATCAACAGAGATCGGCACAGTGCCCGACATGTCATCGGTGGGTCTTGCAATTGACGCCGCGGCAAACGCGATGAGGGATGCAGGAATCACCGCCGCAGATATCGACGGCTTCACGTGTGGTTATTTTCCGGTGGCTGACATGAGCAGACAATTAGGCATCTTCCCATCGTGGGCAGATAACACCGTCGTCGGGGGCTGTTCTTGGATGTTTCAACTACGAAACGCAGTAGCGGCTATCCATGCCGGATACTGCAATACCGTTCTGATCGTGTACGGAGAATCTGGCAAATCGACCCGAGGGTTAGGTCAGAGCTTTGACGCTGGCCAACGCGGAGGCACTGGCCAACAGTTCGATATGTTCTACAGCGGCGGCCAAGCTGCAGCCACGTTCACTTTGCCCGTTGTCAGATACCAGCACGAATATGGACTCACCGATGAAGAACTCGCGGTGGGAGCTGTAAGCCAACGAGAATGGGCTGTCGATGTGCCACGGGCGACGCTACGTGAATCAACCTCGGTAGAAGAAGTATTAGCTTCGCCAATGATTGCGTGGCCGATCCGCAGAGCAATGTGCTGCCTGGTCTCTGATGCAGGCGGCGCACTCGTCGTCACCTCAGCTGACAGAGCTAAGGATTACCCGAAACCCCCGGTCTATGTCCTTGGAACAGGTGGAGCCTTAGAGGCCGGGGTCATGAGTCCAGGAGGAGTTCGCGAACCCTTGCGACCAGAGTTCATTCGTACCAGCGGGGAAGCAGCATTTACGAGTTCAGGAACCACCCACGCTGACATAGACCACCTCATGATCTACGACGCCTTTATTCACAATCCGATCTTCGGGTTAGAAGGCCTCGGCTTTGTTGACTATGGCGAAGGAGGACACTTCATAGCTGAAGGTCATACAGCTCCAGGTGGAAAGCTACCGATGAACACCAGCGGGGGAGGGCTCAGTTACGCCCACACCGGCGCGTACGGAATGCTGTGCATGCTCGAGTCAATCCGACAAGTGCGGGGTGAAGCAGCGAACCAAGTCGCAGACGTTGACATCGCTTTGTGTCACGGATGGGGTGGCTACTGGTCTGCCTGTTCCACCTTGATTTTCGGAACCTCTGTCCCTTAAACAAATCTCTTCAATCGTTACTTGATGTAACGCTCTGGACGCCACATACCCCACATCGTCGGGCCATTAGGCAGAGCTATCTCGTTGACCACCTCAAATCCCAGACGCTCATAAAGGGGAACGTTTCGCGGACTTGAGCTCTCCAAATAGCAAGGATGTCCGCCACTATCGGCGAGCTCCAGTGTGTGGCGGATAATTGTTCCACCATGGCCTTGCCCAGTGAGGTTTGGTGCGACTCCCACGGTGTTCAGATAAAAGTGTGACTCTGTGGGGTGGGTATCGCCAAGCATCGACAAGCCTTCGGCTAACTCCGAGGCGCGGTCAGGGTTCGCTCCCAACACCAGATACCAAAGTTGGCTGAAAGTCCCTCCCTCATGGAGATCACGACCCGGTGGTGCCCAAATAGAGGCCGCAACAATTTCGCCGGCGGCCGCCAAAGCCCAACTTGTACCCATCCGAACAGCGCTCTCAACTTCAACTCGCATCCAGGCCTGAATTAGTTTCAGTCGAAACTTCGGTTCGGGAAACATCCACGACATAAAAGGGTCTTCTTCAAAGGCCCGCGCCAGAACAAGACTCAACTCGCGCACATCTAGCGACTCAGCTTGTCGTATCTCTGCAGCCAATGACCCGCCCCTCGTGGCATCTTCTGTCACGGCACTAGAGGATTTTCGTTCCTCCACCTGTCCACTCCGCCGTCGTCAACCACATCAACAATACGGTCTACCGTTGAGTCAATATCGGTGAAACTTGTGTAGAGCGGCGCGAAACCGAACCTCAGAAGATCCGGGGGACGAAAATCAGGAATAACCGACTTTTCGTTAATAAGAGCCAAACCAACAGCCTGCGCATGTGGGTGAAACAGAGCCACGTGTGATCCGCGCTTTTCTGGATCTCTCGGAGATCGAACTTCAAAACCCAATGTTGATAGACGTTCATCGCAGAGTTGAATAAAACGCTCTGAGAGTCCAACCGACTTTTCGTAAACCCTGTCCATTCCGGCTTCAAGCAGAATTTCCACTCCAGGCCTGATTAGTGCAGCAGAAACCACATGAGGTGTGCCGGTCAGAAACCGCTCAATGCCGACTGCAGGTGGGCTTGACTCGTCAAAACTGAAAGGTTCAGCAGTTCCGAACCACCCTCGAACTGGGTTAGCCAGGTGGTCCTGCCCGGAGCGAACGTAGATGAAAGCAGGAGCGCCAGGTCCACCATTCAGATATTTGTAAGTGCATCCAACAGCGAGAGCAACGCCATCAGCCTCAACATTGATGGGAACTGCGCCAACCGAGTGGGAGAAATCCCAAAGTACAAGTGCGCCTACCTGTGCAGCAGCCTCGTTGATCTCCTCTAGATCCCAACGCCAACCAGCTTTGTAAGAAACATGACTAAGTGACACGAGAGCCGTTGAGGCATCTATGGCGTCAAGTACAGCGCTAGTGGGGTCAGAAGCAGAGGTGGTGTCTACCAGCGTGACACTGTGATCAGAACCCGCGGTGACACAGGCAGAACGGAGGATTTGAATATCAGAGGGAAAGTTTTCGCTGTCGGTAATAACCGTGTCTTTTCCTGACTGAGCGCGTAGAGCCGCCACTGCAGCCTTATAGACACAAGCTGAGGTGTTCTCAGCCAAAATCACTTCGCCGGGCCGAGCACCAATTAACTCGCCAACCAAATCGCCGATAGAAGATGAAATATCGAGCCAGCCTTCATTCCAACCACGGATGAGTCGTTCAGCCCACTGATGGTCAACGACTTCTTCGAGTACCTGACGCACTGCGATTGGTTGTCTGCCTAAAGAGTTGCCGTCTAGATAGATGAGATTGGCGTCGGTGGGGCTATGAACAAAAAGGTCGCGAAAATCGGCTAGAGGGTCTGTGTCATCAAGTTCAACGGCTGGGATCACTCCACGATGGTCACACTGTCTGGAGTTCTGGTCAATCCGAGAGACGTTGTCTGCGAACTACTCCGCTGCGGTTTGGCTTATAACAACTGGAACCCAGCCGACCTCAGCACCCGTAGGTGGTTCAACAAGGACCTCCTGTTGGAGCTCCACGAGATCACCTTGGCTGGGAGGTTTGATGAACTCGGTCTGCTGACCCCATTGGGTGTGTATTTGTTCGACTACCGTCTGCAAATCTGTTTTCTGTTTCGTAGTTAAACCAAGTGCGGCCAGTGCCGGCTGATCAACGAACCGGTACCAGGTGTAGCGAAGAACTGAACCGTCATTTAACTGAACTTCGCGTACCTGAGGCGCGGGGCCGTCTTCGAGTGAGGGAGCGTAACCAGTCTTTCTCGCCGCAGACGGGAACCTGGCCCCTGTCGAGTCCAGTTGAGAAGGTGACCCGGTTCCATCCGTGGCTTCCCACTCGTCGTTGAACTCTCTGTAATGGGTAGGAAAAACACCCGAAGGATCCGACCACTGCAATCCCCAAGCCCACCCTTCCTTTTGGTCGGTATCCCAATCGTCGAGCATCACAAAATTTTCCAGACCGGTTATCTCGCGGCCACCGGACTGGAGTTCCCAACGGTGAGTTTGGAGAGGTGCGTGCATCAAGGCTGCATCGTCAAGCTGCAGTGGTAACGGATCCCCACTCACGACTTCCTTCATCTGGTTATAGATCGCGTTGGGACCATAGAACGTCACATCTTGGTGAAAAATTGTGCGACCCTGCTCATCGACGGGGAATTCGAGATGAGGAATACGAAACCAGTTATCGCCTCCTTCGCTTGTGTGCAAGCTGGGCAAATCTAGATGTCCTGCGAACACCCTGTACTCGGTGTCGATGGGTCGGTGGTCAAGTCCTCGAAATTGAGAAGGGGGATGATCGACGGTAATCCGACTCCAGGCCTCAGGAGTCCAATAGGCGACAGGACCGCGAAAGTTTGCGGACTCTAAGAACAACGTCCAACTTTTATCGCCGACTACTAACCCGTCGCGCTGATACGGCTCTGACAAAGGAAGCGCCAACCAGGCAGTCCCCAGCAATGCTCCGTCGTTTGGTTTGAAGGTAATCCCGTCAGGAGGAACGACTATTCGGTTAGACAACTGGATTAACCCCGGAACTATCTCCTCCTCGTTACTCCAAGCCCATCCGGGATTGGATGTGTCGGTGGTGTAACAATCAAGGTTTCCTATAAGACGGAACTTTGGTTGACTCGAGGGGAACCGAGAATGTTCCCAATGTCCGACACCACCTTCAATTGTTTGGAAAACGTCGCGGTATGAGGGACCCCGCTCGGTCAGAGAGTCCCGTGCAGTGGTTGCCTCAGGGCAAAGAGTTTCCGGATATCTCCAATTATCGGGAATTAGCCATGTTCCACTAGCGGTCAACAAACCATGCGGTGGGATGGCGGGGAAAGAACCCCAAAGCGCTGTGTAATAGCTGAGGCCCCAACCGAAGTCACCTTGGGGCCCAAAAGCTGTAGCACGAATCTGGCCATGCACCCCAGAAGCCGACGCTATTACTCCCTCTGGGAAGGACACCTGTTCGAGTTGCGCATCGGGAGAAAGAGGTGCTGGGCCCGTCAGAACCTCAATAGCGACAGAAGTCGATGTTGCTGCGGCGACCAGAGTCGTTGAAGTGGGGGAGTCAGGGTCAGTGCTGGTAGTCGTGGCAAAAGAGGGATGACGACCGAGGTTCGCACCATTGTCTATTTCGGTCGCTCCGCAACTTGTGATCGCTACTACCAGCGCTACCCAAAGGCATTTGGCCATTAGATCACCCGTATATGGCTGAAGCCGATGAAAAAGAAGAGAAGTACCTCTTATGCCACGGCGCAGGTCATGTCAGCGCCACAACACATGGGAGACTTAATTTTCCCGTGATCATTCGGGCACCTAGAAATTTGGACCGTAGAACCGTCATCTTTGGCGATGCTGTCGTTCACTAACGGTTCATTGCATTCACCGCAGGTTGCATTTACTGACATACCGCAAGAAGGGCAAGAGTAGGTGGCCATGAGTAGCTCCTTGTTGTGCGAACACACTAATTGTAGAGGAGATCGACCCAACGCGAAGTGCAAGACAGTGACCAACTTATTAGGAAAGACAAACGTCGTCTCGGTCAGCCGTAATGCTCGCCTTGATTAGGAGCTGGCGACACCGATTAAGAGCACTGCCACTCCGATCCAGCCCAGCGTCACTCCTGCTATAGCCATTCCGCGTCCAGAAATCGAAGAGTCCTTTTTGGTTTGAGAAAGAGCGATGTGTCCGAAGATGACTGCGAGAATCGATCCCAGCCAAAATAGCCACATGATCCCGAGAACCAGCGAGGCAATTGCAAGACCGCTTGTTCCCGCCGTTTGTTGTGATGAAGAGTGCTCGTAACTGGTACCGCACTCCGGACAAAACTCCTTGTCAGTTTCTGACAGGGCAGAGCAGCTAGAGCAGACTCTCTGAGCCATTACGCCATCCTTTCAAGTATTACCACCGCTAGGCAATATAGAAGTTTGGACTCTTCTCGTCGAAAAAGTAGAGAAATTCTTTATGCGAGGGCGCGACCCTCTGAGTCCGGTACCTTTCGCATGACGATCAAAACGAAGTCGATGAGAGCCCAGATGCCAATTCCGCCTAGCGTGAGCAACTTCAATATCCCAAGCCCTGTGTAGCCCAGGTAGAAGCGGTCTACTCCGAGACCACCAAGGAAGAAGCTCAAAAGCACCGCTGTGGTGAAGCTTTTATCTGAAGTGCCAGTCGCTGCACCCGGAGAGGAGCTGTGGTAGCCGGTGCCGCACTCCGGACAAAAGTCCTTGTCAGTTTCTGAGACTATTGAACAACTCGGACAAACTCGCTGAACCATTGCAGTTTCCTTTCAAGAAGATTTCTTCGAACTCAGTATTACGATCGCAAGCAAGGTGTAGCCCGAAAGCGCTCCAAATATCCCGGCAACCGCCCAGGGTCCGGACCCGAGCATCGCGAGCGGTTCGATTCCCAAGAGGTTTTTGAGTGCCTCTCCCCAGCCCCAGTAATCATCGAAGAGGGGCAGCACAAGCCACGAGAGCACGTAGGCTGCTAAGCCGGCCGTAGCAAGTATCTGCACTGGGCTGCCCGTAGTCTTTGCTGTTGCTGGACTCGCGGCAGTGGTAGGCGACGAGCGGTCGTAACTGGTGCCGCATTCGGGACAGAAACTCTTTTCGCTTTCCGAGATCACAGAACAACTAGGGCAGGCTCGCATCGTCGTTGGCTCCTAGGTAGACGGATGGGGAGATCGTACTAAACGAGGGGTTTGTTTGCCAGGGACCCATTCAAGCGTCGAAAACGCTTAGGCAGAGTTCTTACCGCAGGTCTTTTCTGCATCAGATGCGAGGTGTTTTGCCAACGGGTCGAGCAGAATATCTGTTTTGTGGCAACCCCCTAGCGAAGGTAACCGTGTCTATAAACCCAGCCGAGAATTTCATAGATCACAATCTCGAACAAGGTGTTTACTTTTTGTCATACGCCCCCTAGCGCAGGCGACAGCAACTCAAAACTTGAGGGATGAGTGGAACGAATCCACCATCGTCACTGAGAGAAACCTTGGGCTCCGGTATCGCCCCCTACTCCCCTCAGGGCAGAAACTGCAATACTGAGGCGGTGAGAAAGCTGGCCGTTGCTCTGACGCTTCTATTGGTTGCCTCGGGGTGTTCGTCAATTTCGTCAAAAGGGAACGTCTTTTCGCTCAGCGTTGGAGACTGCTTCAACGGTGTGACAGCCGGCTACGAACACACTGAAGTTGAGGATGTCGACGTAGTGAGTTGCAGCAAGCCCCACAGATACGAGGCTTATTCCAAGTTCGAGTTAACCGGATCGTCTTGGCCGGGCCTGTCAACGGTGGCCAACCGAAGCGAGGAAGGATGCTGGACACGTTTCGCCTCATTCGTCGGAATTGAGTACGAATACTCGGAGTGGTACATCTCGACGGTGTACCCGACGCAAGACTCTTGGAACGCAGGTGACGACCGTACAGTGTTGTGCTTGTTGGGTACCGAATACGACGAACTCACTATTGGTTCTGCGAGGGGAACGCGGCGTTAGAGACCTAGACAAGGGAGCGGACTATGTCTGACAGTGAGGATTCCTCGAATGAGGAAGCAGCCGCGAGCAAGAAGCCGGCTGGTTACGTCAAGCGCTTCTGGCGCTGGTTCAGCGCGGGCGAGCGAAAGAAGGTCGAGAGACTCAGGAGGAAGCCCCCCGCTAACGGAGGTTGACTATTCATTCCGGTTTTGATGGTACGCCCCCTGGGACTTGAACCCAGAACCTGCGGATTAAGAGTCCGATGCTCTGCCAATTGAGCTAGAGGCGCTAGAACCGCTCATGGTACCGCCCCAAGTATCTAAAGACAGAAGGGTATTTGAGCTCCCCAGATGAAGAATTGGCATCCGTTTGAATTGTCACCGACAAAAAAGTTGAAATCTACACCAAAGTGCAGCTGTTAGAGCGACTCGGTGGCGAGTGTTGCGACACCGACCAAAGGGCCAAATTTAAAGAGATAGTTGGGGTGACCGAGGGGAATTGAACCCCCGACCTCCTGTGCCACAGACAGGCGCTCTAACCAACTGAGCTACGATCACCAAGAGCACAGATCTTGCCACACCATTACGCTAGAAGCGAAGTGCAATACTCACCCGCGTCAACCTGGATGCGGAAATCCGAATTGAACTAGGACGAAAACAAAATGCCAACCACGCATCAACGTCTTCAACCACCAGTTGATTACATTCCCCGGATTACAGCTCAATACTCGGGTTTGGGGTATGGCGAATACAGATGGCTGGAAAGCGAAGAAGCACCCGCATGGACTCCACTGTCCAAACCTTTGTCAGAATCAAAAGTTGGTCTGATCTGCACCGGCGGAATTTACTCATCTGGTCAAACAGCCTTCCATTTCAAAGACGACACCACCTATAGAGCGATACCAACCGACGTCGACACCGAAGACCTCAGAGCAACCCACTTCGCATACGACCTCACCGACGCCCGCAAAGACATCAACGTCGTATTTCCCGTTGAGCAGCTACGAACCATGGTCGATGAAGGGGTCATCGACTCACTAGCACCAAACGCCTACACCCTCATGGGAGGTATCTACAGCACTCGCCGAGTCACCGAAGAGTTAATCCCTGCGCTGGTTGAACGCGTTCTTGCTGACGACGTCGACGTAGTTTTGTTGGTGCCCGTCTGACCTGTCTGTCATCAGACCGTGGGTCTGATCGCACGAGCCATAGAAGAAGCAGGAATTCCGACGCTTTCAATGTCCAGTGCCCGAGACATAACTCGGTCCGCATGGCCAGCACGATCGGCATATCTCGACTACCCCTTAGGCCATACAGCAGGTCGCCCCAACGACGTTCAACTCAATGAGTCGATAATGCGTGACACGCTCGCAGCATTTGAATCGCTGTCGGAGCCAGGGTCGATGGCACATCTGCCGTATCGCTGGGCGGATAATGATGACTGGAAAGACAAAGTCTTCGCTCCGGTTCAATCGGACGAATCTTCTGAGCAGTCAGGCGAATATGACGACGATCGTGTCGCCAGGTACGACACACCTCAATATCAGAGCGAAGAAGATCACGCCGCTGCCGAACACAGCCATGACAGCGAAGAATGTTTGGTGTGCGCCGGCATTGACTACTAATGACTGATCCGAGCCAGACCGCTTCGACGGGACACCCATCACCAGGCTCGGGAGGTGACTACGACCCAGAGTCAATCCCTGTTCGACCAGCAGCAACAGTCCTCATTCTCGCGGACCGACCAGATCTGCAAGTTCTGATGCTCAAACGAAATGCGAGATCAATCTTCGTCGGGGACATGTGGGTTTTCCCCGGAGGAGCAGTAGACCCAGAAGACGCGACACCCGAAGCTGACGCTGTCGTCGAAGGTTTAACAGACGTTGAAGCAAGCGAATCGCTGGAACTCGATCAGGGAGGCATCGCCTACTGGGTTGCCGCGCTACGAGAAACTTTCGAAGAGGCAGGGATCCTTCTAGCGCGTCGACCCGGCGACGGACACCTCGTCGACCTGTCTTTGCCCGATGTTGAGAAACGCTTCAATACGTATCGAGCAGGAGTCAACGCAGGAGACACAGACTTCGTAGACGTAGTGAGAAGCGAGGGGCTCGTGCTTGACGGTTCGGGAGTTCATTACGTCAGCAGATGGGTGACACCGTTGGGATCTCCTCGTCGCTACGACACCAGATTTTTTGTGACAGCAATGCCGCAAGGCCAACAACCACTCCACGATGACGACGAAGTGGTGCATCACGAATGGGTTCGGCCAGCCGAAGCCCTCGCGCTCAACGAAACTGACGAAATGTTGATGATGACACCAACAGTGTCGATGTTGGACCGTCTCTCTCGCTATGAAAGTTCTGCAGAAGCGATCGTGGCAGCAGC
>Ga0315327_10000817_pt1 | contig 15741 bp, 5 predicted proteins | sample M110032315metaG_FD_203460 | JGI IMG/M metagenome (GOLD analysis project Ga0315327, IMG submission 203460) | Ammonia-oxidizing marine archaeal communities from Monterey Bay, California, United States - M1 100m 32315 | ecosystem: Environmental > Aquatic > Marine > Coastal | place: USA: California... | reverse complement strand
AAAAGATAAAAGCTTTAAGGACATGAATAAAGGCGAAAAAGAGAAAGTGTTCTTAAATATACAAAAAGCCGCAAACAAGGAAGGGGCTACGGGCGAGCAGAGAGAAGAAGCAATGATCGAAGCGATGGCAGGGCTCGGGATTGAAGCGGACCTCGCCGCTGGCCTCATTAATGGCGCAGGGGGATTTACTGCGGCTCTGGCTGGCGAGATGAGCAAGCTCGCAACGGAGGAGCATAAGCTTGGAAAAGAGATGGCGCGGCTCCAAGCAATCTTCGAGGCAAATGCTGCCGCAGCCGCAGCCGCAGCCGCACAAATCAAGAAGGCTAATTTACAACACATGGCCACTATAAACATAATGACCATAGTGACTAGTAGCGCCGCTAAAGCTGTTAGACAACTTACGAAATTCAATCGAAGTTTAAGTTTAGAAGAATTAAAGGGGGGGGTTAAGTTAGCTAAACAATTTAGCACTTCTTTTTCTCAGACAGCGCGAGAAGGGGAAGTTAATAAAATAGGAATTAATGAAAAAGCTGCTAGTGCGAGCAAAAAAGTCAAGGAGACAGGGAGTCAAAAGATGTTTGACGCTATGATTAAGCAAGGTCCTTTGGCGAAGATGATGGAGGAGGTGGCAGGTGGGGGCGGCGGAGCTGCCACACAGGATAAACAGAATTTCATCGCAGATATTATGGCTCTTCAAGGGTCAAAAGGGGGAGCTGGGGCGGGGGGAATGCTGCAAGGGCTTAAGGATGTGATGGCAGCTTATGCGGGTCAGGGGGACGAGTTCGCTAACATTAACGACGCTGGATTTGATGGAATGGGCTTAGAAAAGATATTAGGAGACCAACTGGTTGCCATGAATCAAGCCGAGGCAACGCGCCTACAGCAATTAAGAACGGCGGACCTACAAACTAAATTAGCTCAAGCGCAAAACAAGATTAACCAACAGTCAAAAGCAGGAGGAGGGATAAAGGCTTTTCTGGACCCTAAAAAGATGGACGACATGGAATCTGGTTTTAACACAGCGGTGGATGATTACGCAACAGCCACCAAGAGAGGAGACACAGTAAAAACAGGCCAAGCGGCGGGAAATTTACTTGGGAATTTAAATGAATTTACGGGAGCTGATTTAATGGGGCCAGCCGCTGATGCATTGAAGGATAAAGTGCAAACAGGCTTGGCTCAAAGTCTGAAGGGGAGAGCTTTTGCTAGGGCTGACGTATTAGATCAGGCTGCCGCCGAGACGGGTGACGCTGGGTTGTCTGACTTGGCGAATACCCTTCGTAATCAAAATTTTGCAGAAATAGCGGCCACGCAGACGGCCTTGGAGTTTAAGCGCCAAAAAATGCCCGCTAACATTGAAAAAATGTTGGGCATTCAACAAGGCCTTAAAGCTCTACAACAACGAGACGGAGTAAATAATCAGACCACAGCAAACCAAACCACAAAAATGGCTAACTTCCTCACGGGCGGCGGTTTTTCATCCGCACTAGCTGCGCTAGCGAACCCGATGACGGCGGGCCAAATGGGCACGGGGGTAGCGGCGGCGCAGCAAGGTCAGGATGCAGCGAAGCTTCAGAATTTCCTAGATTCAGTCAATCAAGTTAGAGACGCGGAAAAGCAGCTTAACACGAGTATAGCTGTAGGAAAAGACCAAGCCGACAAGGGGTTTGCAACTAGAACAGACAAAGATAATGCTCAAGAACAAGTAAAACAAAACCGCCGAGCACTAATCGATTCCGCGAAGAATCAGCTCAAAGCCTATGATGCTCTGAGCGGCGATCAGAGGAAAGCGGCTGAAGAGGCGGACCCAGAGCTGGCCGCAAAGATGGCGACAATAAGAACTAATATCGCTCCTGGTGGTGACGTTACTAAACTTAGCACAAGCATCGGGAAAGCAGACGCATCTCTCCCCCAGATGCAGACGGGGAGGATTCTTGATCCAAAGTTCTACGAGAACGTTCTGTCAGATGACCGAGATCGACGCGCCCAGAGTGGCCCGCACGCTGTGCCACAAAATAATTCTTTTTGGTCAAATACGATGGGTTGGACCGATAGCAAAGTTGACGCCCCCATTAAGCCGATGAGTGAGGATATGAAAAAAATCATAGACGCAAGGAAGGCGGGGGCAACGAATTGGAAGAACGCAGCAGAAGAGGGCTACGTGCAGGAAGGCGGTACGCCTGTAGCAGGAGCAGCAGCAGCAGCCCCCGCACCAGTCGCCCCCGCACCAGTCGCTCCCGCACCTGTGGCCACTCCAACTCCCTCTGATTCCTCGTGGTTCCAAGGCACGGCCATGGGTGGTCAGATGGACAGTTTGCCAGCTCCAGGAGGCCCACCAGCACCTGTTGGACCACCACCTACTGCGGAAGGTTTGCCACCGCAAACAGTAACTGCCGAAGTTCCGATTGAAGTTACTATTAACATAGATAACATTCCACAAATAGCCTCATTAACGAGAAGAGTCGATTTGGTTGAGGGACGTACCCAAAATATACCCGCCTCTGAAGCGGGGGCTCCTGTAGCCGTTGATAATATGGCCTAGTTTCTAATACTGATGGAATTCACTAACGCATATATCCTAGGAGTACAACGTCGAAATGATTATTTTGGCGAAAGAACTGCTCAGTATAGATCAGTAGATACGATCTCAGTAGAGGGATATATAGATGTTCGTGCCTCCAACAGCGATTTCAAGGGGGTGAGACAAGCGTTAGCTGTTATAGATAGTTACGTAACTGCCGCTTCCAGCTCTTCGGCGGTATGTGAAAATATAATTATCAACGGGACAGGATTTGGGACAGGGAGACTAGTTGATATAGATTTTCCCGCATCATCAGCTATTGATGAAAATCAAATACTATATGGAAAATATAGCGCGAATTTAGAAGTCTACCATAGCGGGAATTTAAGGGACTCTTTAGAGGGGGCAACCGTTCCGAACCCTGAATATTTAGAATCTTTTTCTGAAGACTTTTCAATAAGCTTAAGTAAAGAAAATGTTTATGATTTAACTCACTCTTTAGATATCACTTATACATCAGGGGTGAATAGCGACGGAAGTGTGTTAGACCCTATCGGAACCGCAAAAACTTTAGCTACTAATTTATTTGATCAAACCCCCACACAGTTTTCAACTGTTATTCCAGATTCTTACGGAAGTATTTCGGCGGCGTCCCGAAAATATTTTACTGAAAGTTACAATTTAATGGAGGGAAGCTGTACTTTCGAAAAAAAATTCAGCCTTTTGCCGAGCGGCATGACGACCTATTCGTTACAAGTTTCTAACGATTTTTCTTTTGACGAGTTGGGGATAATAACAGTAAAAGAACAAGGAGAAATTTCCCCCCGTTCTCCCGAGTTCCTAGAGGAAGCAAAGAGTGCGTTAGATAGTGAATTAGCTAATTCTTACGGACGTTGCAATACTCTGTATAATTCTTATAAAGATTATCTGGGTGACAATATTGGTTCGTTGTATAGTCAAGCGGTTACTAAAAATAAAAATATTGATAATAGCGCTGGAAATTCTTCTTACGACGTACAATATACCGATAATTTAAATATTAAAAATTTAACGACCCTCGAAGACCGAACAATTACTTTTAATGATAATAATGATATAGTCACCGTTACCGAGAACGGGACAGTTACGTTCATTGATTCAAAATCGACTAGTTTTAATCCTTATGCTCTAATACCCTCAAGAAGTGCTGTAAAATCTAGGTGTGTAGCGTTCTATGACTCCATTAGTGTTGTGGGTAATCAGTATACTTTAAAAAATTTAAATAATAAATTTAGCATTCCAAAATATGGAAAAACAATAGACTACACTTATACATTCACGAGCGATGGATCAGTATTCGACAGGGATACAGACCCTGTTTTCTCCAAGAAAAAGATCACTCACTCAGATAAGATTGGTACTCCAATTCAAAGCGCGGTAATAATCCCTAACATAGACTTTCAAATCCTTCACACCCCTAACCAAACTTCCCTCGGAAATCGAGGTACTAAGATAGAAGCGACTTTGAGAAGAGCTCGATTTACTAATAATTTAGATACTCGATCTATTCCTGTATCAGCTATAAACACGGCGAAAACTGAAGCGCTTCAAGACGCGTATATGGTTTTCGCCAATAATAATTTAATCCGCAGCTTAGATCGAGGGCAGATTCATGTTACTAACGCCGCTTACACTTTTGATTCCACTAACACTTTTAGCATGAGCGTGGACGCCGTATACTCGATGCAAAGGTCTATTGGAGGTAATCTTCCAGAATTAAATCTAGCATTCAATGTCTCAGTTGTATAGCGCAAGCAAAAATAATACATGGCCGTTAATGAACATACTGTAGAAATAAGATATGGAAGTGATTTTTCTTCCAATTATTTTAATTTTTCAGGTATGCCCACGCCTTATGTCTCTCGTTCTCAAGAAATGGTTTACGTGGGGCAAAAATGGTGTCAATCGACAACCCTTACTTTAAATGGACAAATCATAGGCTCAGAACCTGTGGCGGGTGAAAATTTAAATACTATTTCGATACTTAATGACAGGGCTAAAATTTTAAGCGGGTTCAATGAAAGTTTTAATAAGCTAGCTATTTACGAAAATGGTACTTCATATGAGACTTTCGAAGGCTGCATGGTAAAAAATATTGATTTCTCTGCCGCTAACTTTGGTGCTCAAGATTACACCATATCTTTAGAGTGCTTCAACAGTAATGAATTTTTAGGCACATTCGGAATACTGAGTCCTACGGATTCTGTATCGTTTAGTGACAATGAAGACGGTACGGTAAATATCTCTCACAGCATATCAGCTCAAGGATTTACGACCAATACGAGCTCTTCTTCTGAGATCGCGATTACCAATGCAAAGAATTTCGTTGAGTCACGAACAGGCTATAGTGTCGATAAAATTAGCCCTAGATTTATAGGAGGAATCAACGATTCTAATTTAGTTTTAACTAGCATAAATAAAAGTATAAATAGGGTAGAAGGAAGCTATCAGTGCAGCCTTGAGTACATAGTGCAAACTGGAGCCATAGGAGATGTGGCTATTACTCCTGGTTATATTAATATAATTGATACATCTGTAACTTCGGGTGCTGGTTCTGACTACGTAACAGTAGATGTTAATTTCTCAACGCAGGGTGATAAGTACGCTTCCGTTACTGGCATAAGAAATAATAAAGCGACTACGGGAACTTTATTTAGCGTAGCGACGGGGGCAATATCAGGAGATTTATGCCAGCTCCCCATTAACCTAAGCGTAAGTGACACCGCTGAGACGGATAAGACTATAAAGGTAAGCGCTTCTTTTGATAATAATTTAATTTATTCAGATTTAGGGACGGGAGTTTTTCTGGATTACACGGTCTCAGTTGATACTGACGACATCACTGACACAGCTTCTGTCAATATCGAGGGGGAAATAAGGGCGCGGGGCAATAATCGAGAGCAATTTAATTTGAAATCGGGATATTATCACTCTCATATAAAAACGGGTTTATTTTCCTTAGCTAACGAAATCTATACAGGTGTTAATTATAATAACCTTTACGGAAATGTAGCATGGGCCTTAAATCCATCGCCCACCAGCTCTAACGTAAACTTTGATGAGATTAAAGGGACTGTGAAGTGTTCGGCTAGTTATGACAACGCAGATTATAAAGAAAATTATAAAATTTTTAATTATAAAATAGATGTCATTCCCTCTCTAAAACAATATGCAACTAAACCAAGTTGTAACGAGAATGGCCTTTATGGACTTTTCGATTTGAATACCCAAACTCGGGAGAAACTCACTCTGAATATAAATTCCCAAGCCGCCTTAGCCTCTTATCAAGAAAGTAATTTTGATTTCTTAAATGGAATGCATATTTATTCGGACGATTTGAGGCTTAGTATTCTGGGAGCGGGAGTCAATGAAGATCAAGTGATAGATTCCGAAACTTCAACGGCCCCTAAACTCACTTCTGTGGCGGGTACTCAGCAATTATTTGACTCTTCCCTCTCACAAACGTATACTTGGGAAAATCCTACAAGTTTTTATCAATAAATGAATGCAGAAGCCTTAAAACTTGTCTTTGAGATAAATGACTTACCTACGGGAAGCATTCAGGCGGTTTATACCTTCGAAAGCGGAAGCGGGTGTTTGCTTTTTAATGATTTGTACACTACTGGGGAACAGGTCCGAAGCGGAAACGTTAATCACCCTATTGTAGAAACTTCTCCTGCTATTTCTATAGCGTGTAGCTCACACGTTATGGACAATCTTTCTACCTCCTCGGGGCTGTTTACGGGGGCCGACGTTTTACAAGTGGCGGAAAAAATTCCTACGGGAGAATGGACTTTTTTTGTTGATTATAACGAGCCTATCTCTACGGCAGGGAATACGGCTCGGGTTTTAGTCTCGACAATGAATGAGTACACAGGTGCATCTGGATTCAATTTTGGCTTAAATGCTTCCAATAGGCCTTATTTTGAGTATATGGAATCAGGAAACTCTAGGAAAATTTTCACTCATTCTAAAGATGTGGGAATTAATAATTTAATATCAGTTAGCCAAAGCGTAGATGATCTTCTTATAACTAATCATGACATCGGTTCTTTTGAGCACGAAAGTGAACAATTCCAGCTAACAAATTTTGTTGCCTCCGATACTTTAAACATCGGCAATTTTCCTACGGGAACTAATCCTCATTACTCGGGGTTTAGTGGGAATATGGATTCTTTTATTTTATATAAAAAATCTTTAGCGGGAGATACGCAAAACATAATAGCAGAAAATTACTTTTATTCAGGGATACAATCTGGGCGAACTGATCAGACTTTAGTGAGCGGTTTAGAGATAACAGGGGTAAGTGTTAACCTAAGCGGTCTAACGGGAACGGGGATCACGGGGTATATTTCAGAATTATACCAAACTATCGAAACCTGCTTGTGCGGAGATATAAATTTTTACAAAAATTCTGGAGTTTCAGGAGAGTTATTCGGACAGGTGGTTACATATCTTACGGGGTCAGGATATGTTACGGGCGTAGATTCAACTGAAATACCGAGTACTAGGATTGTTAATTATGACAAGACTTTAAAATACGCAGAACAGGGCATAATGTTTTTAGATAAAGTGCCCGCAGACAGCGTTGTTGAATTGTATTCTTTTACGACCTTCTATACTGACCTTTTAAATTTGCAAGCCTCCCTAGTGCAAGACTCTGAATTTTTTACGTCTACAGGCTACTCAGGAGGCAATATTAATGTTTTTGGTAATGGTTTAGCTCAATATTCAGGATCAGAATTTACCGTTATTGACGGATACTTAAACTCTAAAAATATAAATTTTACAAATAATAATTTTAGTGGAAGCGACACTATAATATTCGATAGGATTTCAGGGGATCAAAATTCCGTTTATACTTTTTCGGGCTTTAGCGTTACGGGTCTTGATATAGTGAATTCAGGGAGTGGTTACACTTCTGTTCCTACGGTAATATTTTCAGGAGGAGAAAATACCGCAGCTACGGCGATCACAGGAGAGGCCGATGGAACGACTAAAGTGACTGGCTTAATATTAACTTCTGGCGGGTCAGGGCACGTCACTCCCCCCGTCATCACGATAAGCGGCGGAGAACCTTCTGTTACGGCGACAGCAGAAGCTTCCCTAAATCAAAACAATTATACTTTACCCACCACAGATACGAATGATCTTTATCTTAATGGATATAAGCTCCTCTCGGGATTAGATTATACTCAAACGGCTTCCGAGGTTACCTTGGTGGCCCCGCAGGTACAGAATTCTCAATATAGTACGGGTAATGCAATATTTTTACCTAGAATTTCAGATAATTACATCCATTTTACGGGCACAGCCAATCAATTCATAAATACTAACATAGACTTAGTGGAAGAACAGGTATGGTTGAATAGAAAAAGAGTTATACTTAATGAAGACTACTTGAAAGTCTCTAATGTCGGTTTAATGAAATCTCCCACTTTTATTACGGGATTCAACAACACCATATACAATAATAGTAATAATTTTTTTAATACTTAAATGCCAATTTTTGGTGTATTTTAACATAGGAATAAGGAAAAAGGATGCCTACTGCTACAAGTATACAATCTATACCCCAGATTAATCTTTCCTCTAGTTTAACGACTTCGGAACCAGGAAAGTTCGATAACGCTTATATTAAGAGCCTAAATATCGATATTGGAGTAACAGACAACCCTACGTCTATTAACGTAGGGTTGATTAATGAAGTAGGTAATTATAGAAATTACCCCTTAAGTTATACAGACGCTTACAACTTAAAGATAGGGAACGATCTCAGTATTTGGTGTTATTTAGTAAGCCAAAAAAAATCTACTTCTAGCAGTTCTAAGACTACAGAGGTAGAGTTTGTGGACGGTTCTCACATTTTAGATAGGGTATTCATAGGTGGAATTGGAGTGCACACCTTAGACGAGCGTTACTGGACATTCGCTGCCAAGCGAGCGGAGATACCAGTAACGTGCCCTCCGTGTCATGCCTCTAGCGTAATTTCAATACCTGACCCTACGGCGACTGTAGTGCGTACAGCCACCAGCACTCTTCCCCTTAAGCCTGGACAGATATACGTTCCCCCTCTCTACACAGATAGATTGCTTAGGAACTCCACTTTAGAATTCTCAGGAAATATTCGCGATGGAGGGTATATATTTTTGGGAAACGAAAAATATACCAAGACAAGCTGTGACCTCGCGCAGGTAGATTACAGCTTTCACGAACTTAGGCTCGCGTGTAACAAAATGGGTATAACTATAGCTATACCTGACAAATCTATGACTCCTCTGGGTTATTCGACCCTGCGAAAAGCGCACTGGGGTACATTAAGATCAGTTTTAAAAAGCTGGTGTGCAGATTTTGGGACTTCTTTTGTTTATGATTATACGTCTTTAGCGCCCGTCATTAGAGAAGTACCATTACGAGAACCTGTTTTGAGTTCGAACATGGAGGTCATAGCTAATACTGCCAAGGTAATTAAGCTAGAGCATACGTCGCTTGTAGAACAGGTTAACGAGACTAAAACCCTAAAGGGCTCTTTTAAGAATACGTTAGTCACCTCGTACAGGAAACCTAAATCGAAAAGAGATTTCGAAAAGAATACTTTTTACGGTACTGCGTATAAATGTTTTCAGACCACTGACGTACTAGGGGAGGAGGCCCGAAGTTATCGAACGGGCTTCCAGTATAATCAATGCTGTTCTTTAGCAAAATACAATCAGAATATGCGTACCTTGTTTTTAGCATGGCTCGCTGGTACTAGATGGAATTCGGGAGCAGGTGACGGAAAGATGTATCGGGCTCTAGGGTTTAACGCGTCAAGGTCCTTGAGCAAGGCTTTACAAGACGAGATAATAGATGAATGTTTAGACACGGAGACTTACAGAGAGGTTATCGCAAAGTTTTTATCTACGGGAGTTACAGAGTTCGATATGATATTGGGAACTTTTAGTGAGGAGGCAGCCTCAAGACATGCAGAATTTGAAAAAAATTTTGCGGAAGAGTTTTTAGGAAAATGGTTCTTTACCAACTTTGACTCTTATGCTGATGAAAAATACGGAGGATATAAGTTGTGCTATAAGGGAGCAGATTGGAGATATGAAATTAGTTCCTCCATGACTCCGCCCAATTTAGACATCCCCACTTCATCGCACGCTATGAATGGAGAAAGCTTACAAGCTCGTCTTTTTAATCAAGCTAAACTACCTTTCGCCAAGAACTTGTGGGGCCCCATTCCTGATAACCGAAGCCCTTGGAATTACTATGATTGGTTTAGTGATCCGCGTATTAAAATATACCAGAGAACCGATGCTCCGTGGAATATCCCGCAAGAGTCGGCGGAGGCTGTTTTTACAGTTGAGACTGACGACGGCATAATTGACTTAGCTACCCCGTTTTTGCCTCGTTTTCAAAAAATTGAGGGATTGATAGAAACTCGGCTAAGGGCTCGATTTGGAGGCACGAACGTACCAATAGGCAGAACTCTCGATGGCATCAAGGAGAAAAGCATTGCCTGTTTACTTATAGCGCCGAAACCCGCAAGGATAGGAGAAATTTTAAATGTAAGCCCAGTTTTTCCCGCTATCAACCCTAACGAAACGCCTTATTTTTTTAATAAAGGGGCTTCTATGGGCAATAAAGTAGACTGCTCTAGTAGCCTGAAGTGTGAAATACAAGCAGGATTGGAACAAGAGATTTGTAAGCCTAAAAATTTTTGCGTGGGATACCCTCAACTCTCTCCAGGGGGTGTCACCGCTAACACTGGAATAGGAAAAATTTATGCAGCTAGAGATTCGGAGCCTTTTCAGGAAGGGGTTCTCAATTTTCTGGGAGGAGGATTTACCGTAAGCTGGAGACCTCCTGTAAGCAAAGGACAAGCTAGCGGCCCCGAAAGAGGGCCACTCCTGATAATCGGCCCCGCAGGTACGGCGGGAAGCGGCATCAATGACATTTACTTAGCTAATTATAAAGAGCACGTAAAGAGTACATATTATACGCCCAAAATAGAGCAGATTCGGGGAGGGGATAGGTATTCATTAACGAACGCGGGAAATGTTTCAGAAGTCCGAGTCACTTTAAATGACGTAAGTTCTAATGAACCGATATTCTCCGCGAAGAACGCTCTTACGGGGCAAACGGCAGTAATTACAAAAATATATATTCATGGGCTTGGGTTCCTAACGTTAGAAGCTTATCACGCGTTTGTAAAAAGTTTTACGGATCAAGGCAATTTAGACCCAGTGAAGCATAGTGTAGACGTCACTTTCGGAAATGTAGATTTTGGCCCGCTGGCCGCTTACCTGAGTCCTTCGTATGGATTAAACAAACTTACATGTTCAATAGATGGAGGTGGCATAAGCGCTAGCGCTGGATGGACTAATCGACCCGCGACTCCTCCGTCTCAAGATTTATTTACTAAAGAAATCGTGCCCCAGATTGTAGCTCAAAGGAATTTATTTTAAATGATTTTTACAGGAGCTACGTATAGGAAAGTCCAAGAAAAAGAAGATTACAATTTTTTTCTTAGCGCATCCATTGATAATACTACGGGAAGTGCGGTGTTTGGATTTTCAGGAAGTGGTGAAAAATTTGATTTTGATTTCGTTGAGGGAAGGGTAATAGACCCGAACGAGAATTACACCTTTTCTTACGATACAGGATTATTTCAAATTTCAGGAGAAATAAACCAAGATAATTATAATTATTACATAGATGAGGAAAGAATTAATTTTAGCGGTACTAAAAATGATTTTAAGATAGATAGATTCTTTGTAGATTGTACTGGATGTAATTTAAATATTGAAAATTTAGTTATCAATGGGTCAGGGCAAACCATCTTGACTTTACAGAAGATGAATCAGTCCCTAGGTGATGGCGGGCACTTTACAGGAGAGGTAGTGGTTAACGATCCTGCTTACGGTAAATTTGATATTTTTTCAGGAGAAATATTGACTTCTGATATGACGGGGCTCTTTTCGATTTTAACTGTTTACTCTACGGGCATTGAAGCGACGGGGATTTTGGGAGTTAGTGGTTTGACTGATATTCAAAATCAATCGCCTTATTCTTTTGAGGCAAAACTTTACACTAGTTTTGGGGAAGTGGTAGAGACTTTTAACGTTACGGGAAGTACTCCTTTTTATGACTCCGCCTTAGATTTAGGTGATCTTTCTCTTCAGTTGCCGACTTCGGGAATTCCTTTGCTGGAGCAATCTAAATATTATTCAGCTTCATATACTTTATTCACGGGAGACCCTATCTATGCGACTGGCTTGCCGCTTAATGTATCATTATCTTATTATAGTGGGCACACAGGGGTAATAGAGGGGGCTTTGACGGGGGTTTATGTGGAAGAATATGGAGAGGGCTATTCCTCTAATTCCCCACCTGAAATTGTTATAAGTGGAGGGGGAGGAACTGGGGCAACCGTTACGGGAGTAGTAGGTATGGGCGGGCAGCTTACGGAAATCCGAGTACTAAATGGGGGAAGCGGCTACGTAAGTGGTGATCCTACTATTTTAATTTATTCAGGAGTCATAGGCGTGCAAGTCGTAGAGGGCGGAGCAGGGTATTATAGTGAGCCTGTGTTCGAATTCGAAGGAGGGAGAGAAGGGGGCAGGGCTGCGACGGCCACTATTACATCACAATTACAGGGAGGGGAGGGAATAATCAGTAGTGTGGGAGTTATTGATTTTGGAAGCAGGTATACGGGAGTACCTTCTCTTAATCTAATACCAGGATTAAGTGGGGTTACCTTAACGGCGTCAGGCGCAGGATACTCAACGACCCCCACGGTTTTCGTAGAAAACGGAGGAGGATCAGGAGCAGTCGTAAATGCTTTAACTGGGTTAGGGTTTATTACTGGGTTTAAATTAATGTCGGGAGGTTCAGGGTATACAGGAACCCCTACTGTATCTGTTTCGGGGGGGAGTCCTTCAATTACGGGCTCGGGGGAGGCTGTGCTCGCCAGCGGGTTTTCGGGGACAATAAGTATGTACTCAGGAGCCTCTGCGTCGGGGATCATCGGTGACTACACTAAAGAGTTTACGGGTCAATTTAACTTATTAACGGGCTCGGGCGCAGGATTGACTGATGAGGACTATTATGATTTCAGAGCAGCTGGACAAATCACTAGCGATACTCTATCTTACACTGGAGAAACTATATATTTTAGAGAAAATTTAGAATTAGCGTTAGGCGTAGAGTCAGAAGTAAATATTATAGTGACTACTTTAAATTATTATGATTCTTTACCTTTGGTAGCGCAGCTGACCGCCAGTGGAAGCGGAAGCCAAGTGGCTAATATGTTTATAACAGGAATAAGGTAAAGGAATGTCAAGTAAAGGTATTTTCCTAGAAATAGAAACTCCTCCTCCCGAAACAGAGGAGTTGATATTAGTTTCACTGGATGATCATAAGTTCGGTCTTCCTGCGGATTATCTTGACTCCGCTGGCCTAGATCAATTAAGTACTTTTTTTATTGGCTACAGAGAAGCAGATGGTAATTATTATGTTGTAGAGAAGGGCAAAGCCTTCACGCGGCCTGAGTTAACCCAAACTGATCTGGTAGTTTCGGGATACTATTATGAAGAGATCGCGGGTGCTTATGTGGCTAGCGGCTCGCCGTTAGAGAGCGAGTCGGGAAATTTTAAGATTCCATGCCGTAAGTATGTGGCCCCCTCTCAGCACCTTGGGGGGCAATATGTAGACTCCACGGTAAAAGATGCGGTGACATCCTATAGTGCAGAGTATGACCCTGCGCCCGATGGACTAACGGAGGAGTTAATTTATTCCTATATTGCTCTTGATAATCGCTCGCTTAAGCCAAGCGGTGGCGCTGGAAGAGGCAACGGTAGCCAAGGTTATCAGGGTTATCAGGGTTATCAGGGTTATCAGGGTCATCAAGGGTGTCCTAGATGTTTTTCTGGGTCGGCGGGTGAGAGTTATTATAGTATTACTGGGGCTACCGTAAGTTTAGTCGGAGCTTTATCTGGGAGCGGATATACGTCTCCTTATGTCATATTCCCCTCTACGCCCATTTCTCCAGCCTATGGAGAGGATAATCCATTGGTCACTTTTGTCATTGATACAGACAGCGGAGACGGCTCGCAGGGGATTTCAGGAATTTCGGGAGAAGGGCTCACATTTAATGCCCCCTTTAATTTTGCTTACGTTGGGGATACTAGCCTTGCTCAGACTTATGAGGTTCATGACGGGGGTGCGGGTAGTGGAGCTCAAATAGCAATATCAGATTTAAAATTGGCCCCAATTTCATCTGGAGTGATTTTAGAGCTGGAATCGGGAGCAGCAAACTGTTTTGAAAGCGGATCACAAGCGTGCGCTTATGGCGGTCTGGGGCCCAGTAATTTAGTGGTAGAAGACCCAAGCTTTAGCGGCAACTCGATAAATTTTTCACGTCCCGTGAGTGGCGTAGAAATGTCTTTTGGAGAAGAAGTGACTGTATGTCTGAGTCCATGTCCTCCAGCTGATAGAGGATATCAGGGATATCAAGGGCATCAAGGACACCAAGGATGTGCGACGTGCGTTGAGCCGACAGGATACATATATGCCAACAATGCATCTCTTAGCTCTTTTTATACATATGGGATAATGAGTCAAGTAGGGTGTTTTTTTAATAGTCCTTTCCCGCCCGCAGATGATACAGATGGGATGGTAACGATTAGCTATACCTCTGAAAGTGGGCTAGCAGTAATCGCAAGCGCAAAGATGACTCAAGACAGCGCGGTCGATCCGTTGGTATTTACTACTAATGGAGTTTTTCCTATTCCAGGTTATTCTGAGAGTACGGACCCACGGTTTCCGAGTAACTCAGGCACGTTAACAATTTGTAAGTATGGAGCGGCGGAGGCTTTTCGCGGATACCAAGGATACCAAGGATACCAAGGGGCTCAAGGGTTTCAGGGGGCTCAAGGGTTTCAGGGAGCTCAAGGGTTTCAGGGATTTTCAGGACATCAAGGATACCAAGGGTATCAAGGGTGTCCTGCTTGCTGGGAGGTTGATAATTCTAAGTGGGTAACGGCGGGTGCTGGTATAGGTGCAACGCAGCTTGTGACCTTTGAGAATAGTGTTAATACTGGGTGCGACATCGGTGAGGTAACATTAAATTCATACGGTGTCAATGAGAATCAAGGGGTCACTGCAACAGCGGCTGTAAACGGCAATGGTGAAATACTATACACTATTATAGCTTCGACTTCATCGGAAGAACTGAGTCTTCACAGTGAACTTGCGGCTTCTCAAGGAGCAGGAAATACCTTAACTGTATGCAAGGGATATGGGAGAATAGGAGATCAAGGATTTCAAGGGGCTCAGGGGTTTCAAGGATTTCAAGGAGTTCAAGGTGCTCAAGGATTTCAAGGAGTTCAAGGAGTTCAAGGAGTTCAAGGAGCTCAAGGATTTCAGGGGTTTTCAGGATATCAGGGAGATACAGGCTGTAGGAATTGTTATGTGCAACCTCCAAGCACTTTTAGTAAAAGCGTCGATAGAGTGACGCTTAACAGGACTAGCGCGAAAACTACAGTAAACCCTCTCTGCTTTAGAACGGGAAGCACGGATTACGGTGAGGGTACTTCAGTTTGCATAAGCCAAAGGCCCGATATTCTTATTTCTGGTATTGTCGCCCCAGATAGTGAATCAAGTGATACGCACTTGGCTATAAATGTATTTAATACGGCGCAGACGGATAAAATAGATACGAGCCGCCTACTCGAAATGTGTATTGGCAATTGTGCTCCAATGGGTTATCAAGGGGCTCAGGGGTTTCAAGGATTTCAAGGTGCTCAAGGATTTCAAGGGGCTCAGGGATTTCAAGGGGCTCAGGGGTTTCAAGGATTTCAAGGACTCCAAGGTGCTCAAGGATTTCAAGGGGCTCAGGGGTTTCAAGGATTTCAAGGAGTTCAAGGGGCTCAAGGATTTCAAGGGGCTCAGGGGTTTCAAGGATTTCAAGGAGTCCAAGGTGCTCAAGGATTTCAAGGAGTTCAAGGTGCTCAAGGATTTCAAGGAGTTCAAGGTGCTCAAGGATTTCAAGGAGTTCAAGGTAATCAAGGAAACCAAGGAGATCAAGGGGCCAGTGGGAGCGCAGGTCCCACGGGGAGCCCTGGTCCCACGGGGAGCACTGGTCCTACGGGGAGCCCTGGTCCCACGGGGAGCACTGGTCCTACGGGGGCCGT
>Ga0315327_10000816_pt1 | contig 15769 bp, 28 predicted proteins | sample M110032315metaG_FD_203460 | JGI IMG/M metagenome (GOLD analysis project Ga0315327, IMG submission 203460) | Ammonia-oxidizing marine archaeal communities from Monterey Bay, California, United States - M1 100m 32315 | ecosystem: Environmental > Aquatic > Marine > Coastal | place: USA: California... | reverse complement strand
GAAGCATAGTCTAAATAAGCTGATACATCCTGTGTGGCTCTGAATTCACCATTCTTACCATATGTATCTTTAATAAAATTACTCATTTTAATTCTCCGATCTAAGGTTGGATACCTTTACTTAAATATACTAATATAATACATTTAAATAAAGGCAGCCCCGAAGGGCCACCTATATTTTGTACAAATGTTACTTACGCAACAATTACGCCAATACCAGAAATCATTCCAGATGCAAATGAGTTTCTGCATTCTAGAGTAGTTTCTTCGATCATCATAGCTGTTGTGCTATCACCCTGTACACCAACATCAGCTGTATGTAGAGGACGTAAAGTAGCCATCGCCCACCAACTTGGGTCGTAAACGAGAACATCCGTAGCTCCACCTAGCCCATCACTCTTGTCAACGCTACTAGCGAGACCTTGAATGTAGTTAGGTATAACTTTCACTAAACCAAAGTCACTTTCGTAAAGCTCAACAGATTGTCTGATTGAGCCTAGTTCGTCAATATTACGACGAACGTTAGAAGCAGCTTGCGCTAAAGCAGAGAAGTTACGTTTTTGAGTTGGAGACATCATAAGTACTGTTGCCTTTCCACCTTCTTCGTAAACTCTTTGCATTACTTCATCAACGTCACTTAAAGCAAGTGAGTGGGTACCAGCAGTAGCAGCGGCACTCGTAAGACCAGCGGCAGTACCAGCTGCAGCTGTATGAGTACCTGAAGCAAATGCTGGGGTACTAGCAGAAACGTCCCATGTGTTATATGCAGGTACCCATGATTGGTATCCGCCCATAGTACGACCAGCGTTCGCGCCAACACCATCAGCTCCGCCAGAGCCATTAGTTACTTGACGTGCGCCAACTAGTGCGTGCTCTAAGTCACGCTTAAGCTCAGTACCTTTCTTCTTCATTTGATACGCAAACTCAGAGTTGCGCCCAGCCTTAGAAACACTATCAAGAGTCTTAGAAACTTGAATGTGCTTAGTAAGGATCTGGGAGTAGTTACCAACACGGGCTGTGCTGGTACTTGCAACAGCTGATGCTGAAAAGTCTGAACCTTCAGCTTGAGCATTCGCAGCAGGTGCTGCTAGCTCATCAGTTTGCCACTCATGAAAAACGGCTGTGGCTTTTTTGTTACCAATAGAAGATAAAAACGGAGTTTCATCTCTGGTAATCATAGTTATAAAAGATGCCAGGTCTTCCTTTTTACCCTTGGTATCTTCCGTTCTAAATATTGCCATTTTAATTTTTCCTATAAAATATTACAATTGTTAAGAGATAAGAAAGATTAATTGTCAAACATTCCATCTACCAGTCCTGCTAGGAAAGAATCAGTTTGATTCTCTGTAGCGTCTCCTGATAAGACTTTCTTGCGTAACTCCTTTTCTTTCTCATTAGTTTTAGCCTTTTTGCTCACAGGCTTAGTTGCCTTAACACTTTTAGTAGGAGCTTTCTTGCGCTTCTGGACTGCAACTTTCTTGCTGTCCTTTAAAGCCTTATAATCATACATTAACGCAATCACTTTAGGATCTATAACGTTTGCAAACTCAGGAAAACCTAAGTCTTTTACTGCCCAGTTAACCACAGATTCGTAGTTATCTTGCCAGCCTGGCAGATCCGTATCTAATGCTGAAATAGCTTGTTCTTTATTTGCTTGTAATGCAGCTGCGTCTGCTTGAGTCTTTTCAGAATTAGCCTCGTCTTTAAGACGTGTAGCTTCGTTCCTCTTAGATTCAAGTTCTTTAGCTTTATTACGTCTAGCTTCTTGCCATTTAGGCAATTCGAACATATCATCATCATTTATTAATTGCTGTATTTTACGATCATACGCTTCTAGCTGTATTGCGTCGCTATCAGTTTGACTAGCAAGCAATTCAGCATTTTGAGATTTAAGCGCAGTAGCTTCTTCTGCAAGTGCCTTAGCTTCTTTTAGCTGTGCACTGGCTTCAATGGATTTCTTGTTAGAGCTTTGAGCAGTCTGGTAACCTTTGATTAACTCAGCCATAGATACAGTCGACTCTTCACCATCAATCTTAACTGGTACTTCATATTCCATATCTAGTTCTTCGCTATCATCTTCCACTTCTTCTTCAGAGTCATCTGCATCCTTCTCAGTCTCTTCTTCTTCTTCAGTTTCTAGATTATCATCATTGCTCTCATCTTCTAATAGTTCAGTCTCGGGCGCCTCAGCTTCATCACTCTCTGCTGCTTCCTCCACTTCGTTATCAATATCTTCGCTGGGTAGATCCTCTTTTGGTTCATCACCAAAGAACTCGCCCGCTAGACCTTCTAACATTGCATCTTCATCAACCAAATTTACTTTAACATCCCGACTATTTGTTAGGGTAGTTTCTAAACTCTCTGACATTACATAATCCTCCTATAGATTATTCTTTATTTGGTAGCAGCTTTCTTAATAGGTGCTGCTGCCTTTTTAACCTTTTTAACATCCTGTTTTTGAGACTCACGCTCAATTATATCTTCAAAACGGGCAATAAGGGCCTGTACCGAAGTAAGTTTTTCGAGTAGTTGTCTAATAACGGGACCGTGTCCCCCGCGGTTTCTTGCTCCGCGCATTTCACGTAGTATATTTTTTTGTTCTAACTTGAACATCTCCAAGTCTTCTAGTGTAAACTCATCCATTTAGATCCTCCTGTTCCTTTTTGAATGTTTCATTATCGCCAGCAACTGCTAACGACTCTATTTCTTTCTTCACATCTGTTAGTGCTACGACAGTATTGTAAATAGTTTCTCGTAACTCTGTTTGATGCGAACCTGTCTGACTCCATGCCGATAAATATTTTTCTTTAACTTTCTCAAAGATTAAATCATAAGCTTTATTACTTATAATCATCTTAGCATGAGCCCCTAGTTCTATTTTATCCATTTGACCTCCGTTTCATGAATTAATTACCAATCTTGGTAGGTTTTCCTGTTTGTATTTCTAAAGCAATCTCTGCTTTATCCTTAGCAACCATATGCTCAAATTTCTCTCTATCTAACTCCATATCAGCTTGCTTCTTCTGGATATCAGCCATTTGTTTTTGTAGAGTCAACATAAGTTTCTGTTGTTCTATTTCTTGTTCTTTCTGCTCTTCAGCATTTGCCGCTTGTTGTTGTTGGGCTACGGCTTGTGCCTGCTGTTGACCTTGTGGTGTTGCTGGATCGACAATAAAATCAGTCCAGTTTTCAATACCTATGGAATCCATCATTTGCTTAGCAATATTAAACCCTGAAGCAGGATTAATAACACTCTTAGTTTCTGGAGTTTGATACAGCATTGGCATAACTTGTGTAGCTAACATCATCATATTTTCTTGAGTATTAGCTTTACTATTAGGACCAACATCTATGTCTACAGTACAGTGCTCGATAGGCATTAAATCTTTAGATGTAACGCCATAGTATGAAAAGTCATTCATAATTGCATCCGCATTTTCTAATACTAAGCTATACACGCCCCTGCATAAATCTTTAAAACCAGTTTCAGCAAATCTACGTGCTACATAAGCAATACGTTTTTGTGAAGCTGCTTGCACTTGCGCAACTTTACCCGCTGAGTTACCAGAATCAAATAGTTTTTCATTCACACCTTGGGCTGCGCGCGTCATGCCACTAGCCTGCTCTTTCTCATTGTTCATAAATTCTAACAAGGAGAACGTTGAAGGTGACAGAGAATCCGGGGTAATCGGTTGCACTGCTGCAACAGGACTACCATTAGTAGGGATAATCTGGTGAGGTTCGGGACTCTGAAGTGCACGGAAATCCACCGTGTTGGGATCTGCAAGAACTCGACCATAATTTGTCAAGTATACATTTTCTACCATACCTCGAGTAATAGCCGTTTTAATCTCTGTAGCTGATCGAGTTACGTCTGCTATAGACAACCCGTAAAAGGCGTATGGAATCTCGATAGGATTTAAATTAGCCAAAGGTATGCCATCAGCATACTCTTCTAATAAAATCTCATCACCAGCCACTATTAGCCTCTTCAACTCAGCGATACCATCGCCATCTCTGTCAATCTTCATCCAGACTTCGTTAACAGTAATTTCCCTATTAGCCGTGCCTAAAATATCTTCCTCTTCACCTACCCAGACACTATTTACTGATTGTCTGCTAGCGCTTTCCCCATAATTGCCCTTAAGACCCGCAAAAGATTCCGAGCCTTCTGTCGCTAAGTCATCTGGCACATCAAATCCTTGTGTGCGAAGATCAGATAAGGACACTTCGGTTTGGATTCCTACGAATGTAGAATTAGCTATTGAGGTAGCTGTTCGATTAATCATAAAAGATTCGGGTGGAATATTTTCTAATTCTATTTTGGACGTATCTACCTTGCGTCTAATTTTAGCTAACTTATAATATTCAACTTCTTCACCTTCAATTATTTCTGATGCAGTATTTAACTCAATTATTTCGACATCTTCTTCTGCCGTAATAATATCGAGTTGTTCCGTAGTTATATTCTCGTATTCCTCTACTTTGTATTCAGAAGATTCTACCCACTTCCAGCGAATAGTTGCATTCTTAAATAGCAAAGCACTCTTAATCCACGTGTTTAGTTCTACCCAACCATTATTCTTAACAAAGATACAATGATTAGTAATATCGGAAGCTATGCCTGCAGCTTTAGACTGCGTTGGGTCCATTGGGTTAAATTTAGCTATTTTACCGTTGCTTAACATCAATTCTGAAATAACTGCTAGATACGAATCTACAATTTCTACAGTATCTGATGATACAACTTTAGAAACTCCCATTGGCGCTAACCTACCCCTTGGTTGTTGGGTGTAGTAATCAATAGCTTCTTCTCTTGCTTCTGATATTTCAGAACCATCAGAGAATGAGCCTACTGACTGATGAATAGCATCATTAATGAGACCCGTCAGCTCTTCATCTGTTATTTTATTAATATTTTTCGACATAGTGTCTCCTAAATCCAATTGTTATTAGTTTCCGGTATATACATATTACCAAATCCTATTCTATCATTTGTTAACTTATCAATATGTGTTCGATAAACTTCGCAAGCAATAGCTAAAGCCATTACTGAGTCATCTAAACATCCGGGACTTGCGCCAGTTGTGCCCCTATCATCAGATAAGTAATCTTTTAATTCTTGAATAATTACCGAAGATTTAATATCTAACTCTTCTTCAAATAACCAATTCTTTAAGTTGCCTATGATAGCAGGTTTGGATGCGCTAGTTGTTCTAAAGCCTAGTCTTATCCCCTCTTCATTTGATATATTAGCAATCTTTGTTTGAAAGTACATATTAACGTAATTCATATCTTTCAGCTTCTGAAGAGTAGCTACACCCATTGAATTAGATTCAACAGCCAAAAGTGCATTATTGAAATAGCGTCCTAAATAAAATAATTCTTTGCCAAAAGCAGAAGGGTCTATTCTATTATTACGATATAAACCAACGACTTTTCTCTTTGAGTTCATAACTACAGCAGCACTATAATCTTGCCCTACTCCGAGAGCAACATCAGCCCCAATAATATATTTCTCTTTGAAACTAGGGGCCTCCCATATTTCAAGGTGCCCTTCTCTCTGATCATCCCAAGACATCATCTTAGAATTAAAACTTCTTATGCTTGTAGCAGATTCAATTTTTAATTTTTCAATCTTTTCAATATCAAATACATTAGCCCCTGATACCTGGAATGCTTCTTCAGAAGTCGCGGGGTATTCCTGGGCAAACTTTGTTGCACCGGATTCACCAATCTTCATTCTTCTCCAATAAAGTTGGTCATTAGTTAAATTATATAATTCAGCCAATGCTTCCTCTTCCTTAGTTCGTACGAAATTTTCAGAAGCTTCCATAGTATATTCTAATGTCATATACCAAGGTAAAAATACTGGAACATAATCATTTAAACCTTGCTCTGCTTTCTTCCACATTTCATAGAAAGAACCAGTAGCGCCATTAGCTGTAGATTCTAGAATTATTTCAGTGCCATCAGCACTAGAAACCCCCTGAAATAGGCCAGCTAAGATTTTCTCTTGATTTTGCCAAAATGCTACTTCAGAACAATGTAAAATTGTTGGAGTTGTGCCCCGCCCAGCTTCGGGCGAGCCAGCTGTATACAATCTAAATCCTGAGTCATTATGCGCGAACTTAATTTCTTTCGCATTAGATTTAACTAATTCAGGAGCTGTATCATCTGGCATTCTTTCAATAAATTGTTTACTCATTGTAAATAGTGCGTCAGATGTTGCGCTATCATGAGCTAATACCACTGATCGGGTATATGGGGTATATAAGGTCTTCCAAAATACTCTTCCAGCTGTATATGTAGATATACCTTGCTGACGAGCTTTAAGAATTATTACCCTTACCCTACCTTTCTCTTTTAACTGCTTTTCAACAGCTTTATGTATTTTTTGTTGCGCCTGATTAAACTTAAAAGGTATATAACCCTGCGCGGCGTCTTTAGTAATGATCTTTAATCGATCCCCTGAAAACTTTTTAAAGTCACTTTTATATCTTAAATCTTTCTTTTTCTTAGCAATAGCTTTGCGTATTTCTATTTCTTTCGCTAACTTTAATTTATATTCTTTGCTACCCTTATCCATAATTACCCTCCAGCTCATATGATAGTAGTTTTAAATTAGGTGGTTGGTTACTCAGGCTGATGCCAACCGTCACCATTCGGAGGGACCCAAGTTTTAAGTTATTTTTTCTTCTCCACTTTTATTTTGTGTTACTTGGATAACTCACTCGTTATATCCTTGTCAAGTAACTTCCAGATGATACCAGCAGCGATAATGCCCGCTAGTCCCGCGTTACCCAAAGTCCAGACTATATCAAGTATAGAACCAATTACATCCCCAGTTAGGAATGCCACTTTACTACCAAATATAACTTGCAATACAATCGACAAGCTAATTAACTTAATACCAACATCTATTGCACCATCAGCACCGTTTTTTATTTTCTCTAACATATTTACTCCTTCTAATTAAAAAATCTCCAGTTTAGCCTCCTAAGCCTCCGCCCCTTCTTTCTATAACTTTTAGTATTAAAAAGTTAGTTATTTATTTTTTGGTTCCAAGATATTTATTATATAAAGGTACCAATTTCTTTCTAAATGCAAAACCTGCCACTGCTGCGAATATAATAAAACCTATTACACTCTCCATGTTACTCTCCTAAATGTTTAAAAAATCGTTTAAAGTATTCTGGATCATCATCTCTTGATTTGTCCGAACCTTCTCCCCATCTCCAATACTTAATCATATTTTCGAGGGGTTTATCTGTTGTTTTGGCTTTAGCCCATAAATCATTCATAATTGCTTTAGATAATTTTGAGTATCCTTCCTGATCAGTTTCAGTAGTCATACCACCTTGTCCGCCGTAATCATAGTCTGGATTAAAGTGAGGTATTTTACCCTTGTTATTGCCATGTTCTGCAAACTTTCTAGCATTCATTAAGTATCTATTAGCAAAATCTTTATCTTCAATTATTTCTGGTTTATTTAATAAATAGTTCTTTACTAAATTTCCAGTTAATTGCACAGGACCAAATGCAGTCGAGCCTCCTTCAGCCTCCCTAAATGTAGTTCTTATCCAGGGATTATCAAAGGCTTCTGTTTCTGCGCCACTAAAGGCCTTGTATAAATTGTCTATTCCCATATTATCTTCTGGTGGATACGACAATACACCAGGGTTTGCCCCTGCTTTTGATAGTATTGCCATAAAAACTCCTAATAATAATATGCTAATCTTTTTTGGGCTTCTCAAAATCACTACCTTCTACTTGGGCATTAATTCCAGGTTGATCTAAGTCTTCTGGGTCTATTTCAGTAACACCAGCTAATTCAGCCTCTAGTTCCTCAATAGTCATCTCAGACACTTGGGTAACCCTTGAATCTACCTCTTGCCTGATCTTCTTGCCTTCTGAATATTCTCTTTCTTCCGCGACAGCTTTGTATGCTCTATCATACTTAGTCATATCTGTTGGATCGTTAGCATAGATAGCAAAGGCAGTATTTTTTAGTGCCTCAAACATCTCTGTATTATCTAAAGATTCCACTAATTCGGCTAGTTCTGGGTCTTCTTGCATCCATTTCATAACTTGGAGATCCCTCTTCAACTTACCTTTTGCCCCCAGCGCACCATTTGGTCTTCCTTTTGGATTACCACTTTGTCCTGGTTTCCAGGATGTTAAATTTTCTGAGCCTTTATGAGGCTTCCCGTTACGTCGATCAATAGGTAGCTCTTTTTTAGCATCTGTCATAGTGGCCTCCTGTGTTTTACCAAACATTCTAATATATTCAGAATCTTTTGTAAAATCAATAACTTCTTTCATTTGTTCCAGTCCCTTCTCCATAAATCCCTCCGTTTAACTTTTTTCTTATTTAATTCTCGGTAAAGCTTAGCAGTCTTATCTAACCGAACAAGACCATCAGATGTTCCCTTTTCGCAAGGCATTTATCTGCTCCTATTTAATTTCAATTTTCTTTGGTTTCTCTTCCTCCGGTAGATTTAATTCCATATCTACTATAAGAACTCCATTATTAAACTTTGCATTTGTTACTTTAAGATAATCTATTAATGTCCACTCTCTCTTGAAAGCTCGTTGCGCTATACCTTTGTAGACAAAACTATTATCTTTTTCCTTATCATCAGAAGCCTTTCCAGATATTGTAAGCATATTATCTTTTACTTGAACATCTATATCTTCCTTCGAAAATCCTGCTAGTGCTATCTCTAATTGATACTTACTATCATCAATTTTCTTGATGTTATAAGGCGGATACTTAGGTATCTCAAAATGATTTAATGAAGATAGTCTATTAAATACATCATCAAAACCTACTGTTAAATTTCTAAATGGGTCAAAAACTGTTAATCCAGTCATATTATATTCTCCTTTATTAAGCGAGTTATTAAAATGAGATGCTCTCAATGAGCCACCTCGGTACATATAGGCATACTCCAACTAGTATCGGTATACCTATATATAGTTTTTGGTAGGAATGATTACCTACCTCCTTCATCTAATCGAACTCATGACTATACGCTGCGGAACTAGTAATCAGTGGTTCCATAAAGAGTTCTAAAGTTATATTTTCCTTTAAGGACCCATCGTAGCTATCCCCACGGGGTAGCCATATGGGCCATGGTGGTCAGTAGTATCCAGTCTAAAGATACTAGGTATCCTAAAAGGGTAAGGGGTTACACTAATATCACACTGAATCCTTAATGTATCCTTAATGTATCAACATAAATTAACTTAACCCTTTAAACCACCCCTTACCCTTCCAGTGTTACCTTAGCGTATCTGTATCAAAGATATATCTTTATGGTAGATATAGACCAAACTGGGTCAATTATGTCCCCAGTAGCTGAATTTAGGCTAAATATGTTGTTACTTTACATATAGTGATACTTAATTAGACCCTTTTTTTCATATTGTTTAAGTATGGGTTAATATGGGGTCTTAGGGGCTGCTTAAGGGCCTCCAGGATCTAGCTTAAACCTTAGACCAAGGATCCAATTTATAAATATATAATGTACCCTTAATTTATTTGTGCACCCCCTCAAAACCACAGGGGTGCCACGGTGGTCCTCAGGTCTCCATATTTGCCCATATGGCTCATATTATCCACCACGGGGGTTATCAGTGGGTCAATAGTGGTTCACCGTGGTCACCTTGGCCTCAGTGGTCCCACAATGGCTAAGCCATAGGGTCTCCATAATGGTCCATAGTGGTCTAATGTGGATTAATAGTGACTACTCTCGTTTAGTAGGTCATATGAAGAGATATGGGACAATTGGGACCTGAGGGCAATACAGGGTCAATTGGGTCCACCTTGGTCACCTTGTCAAGATTGTTATGGGTCTTCGGTCTATCCTTGAGAAGTTATGCGGATGTATAAGTAGGGAATTTTGACAAGAAGGAGACAAAAATGGAAGAGATACCACAAGTGGTTATAAGTCTCATTCAAGCAAGAATTAGTGACTTAAATGATAGAGACTTCACTAATCCATTGAATGGAGAAATTGACCAAGAATTGATTGAAGACACAATCCAAGAGATTTTAGAATTGGAAGATTTTCTCTCTAAAATAGATTGAATAATTATTGCCCATTAGAAATAGTGGGCAATGATGATTTAATTAAAGGAGACAAAGATGAAAAAAATTGAATATATAATTATTAATACATTTAGTGATGGCATTAAAGATATAGAAAAACAAGAAAAGAAAAAAGTAATGCTAGAAAATAAAGGTTATAAATTAGTAAATCAAAATGCTAATTGTTTAACTTATAAATTGAATAATTGAATAATTATTGCTCATTAGAAATAGTGGGTAATGATGATTTAATTAAAGGAGAGAAAAATGACCGACGAAGAAATAGCAAATATAGTTAACAATGCAAAATTAATGATAGGACAAGTTAAAAGAGCCAAAAAGGTTTATATTTATATGGTGACTGGAGCGGAATTTGCAGATGGTCTCAATATAAAGGCAATCAAGGCTGAAGTAATATATTTAATAGAGAATTATCCAACTGAATTTGATATTGATAAGTTTAGATTTGATGATGAAGGTATTTTATATATTAATTGAATAATTATTACCCATTAGAAATAGTGGGTAATGATGATTTAATTAAAGGAGAGAAAAATGACACTTAAAGAAGCTATAAAATGGACTGAGCATTATGGAGTTCAAAACTTACCAATTCCAAGTAATTGGGTTGATACATTTTGGAATAATGATGCTATGTATAGTTATGAAGTCGGAAATGTTAGAATTTGGATTGATTGTGTTGACCACAAGAAATCTGAAATGGGTTATGATTTAGAAGAAAATGAATATAATAGATTTCATGTTGTCACTTCCGACATTTATAATGATGGACATGATGACCATTATTGTGATGATATTTTGATGGAGTCAAATGACTTTGATGAAATTGTTGCTTTTGTTGATGAGAAAGCATTTTTAGAAATTTGAATTGAATAATTGTTACCCATTAGAAATAGTGGGTAATAATGATTTAATTTATGCGGATGTATAAGTAGGAAATTTTTAATAAGAAGGAGAGAAAAATGAAATTAATTCAAATGCAAGTTCTACAAGAAGCAATTATCACTTTATGTGGTCATAAAGAAATCTCTGAAATTAAAACTAAAAGAGATGTTGAAAGATTTATGAATTATGTTGGAATGGATTCAATTGATGAATTGAATAAAGGAAGATTGAATGAAGATGACATTAATGATGTTTACAATTCAATTAGAACTTTGTTAGAAAATAAATATGTTGAAGTTGTTCCATTTTAAAAATCGAAACACCTCAAGAAATTGGGGTGTCATATGTTAGAGGTGAAAACATATCTGATGAGATACCTCAAAGAATTAAAGTTATTCGGATGTATAAGTAAGGGAATTAAGTTCACACAATAAAGCCACAGTTGGAGATGATTACTTCAACACAAAAAACTGGAATGAGTGAGACTATGTCGGGAACTTAGTTCCTTTACTTATATAGAATTTTAATAGGAAGGAGAGAAAAATGACCGGTAATAAACAATTGAATAAACAATTACAAAATTACTTTTTGAACTTTTGTTTAGTTATTTCAATCTTAATGGTTGGAGTCATAATCTATTCAAAAATAGTTTAATTGAATAATTATTACCCATTAGAAATAGTGGGTAATGATGATTTAATAAGACGGAGAGAAAAATGGAAGAATTTAATTTATTAGAGTCACTTGAAGATATAGTTGGACAACTTCAAATGGGAAAAATGACCAATGAACAAGTTTTAGAGGTCTTAAGTAATATAGTAAATTATGAAGAAGACGACAATTTTCATTATGTTTGTCCAAAATGCAAAATGTCGGATGCAATTACATATGAAGGTCCAGAGGGAAATATCCTTGACAAACCAATATGTTTAGAGTGCGATTTGTAATTCGAAAGGAGCAAAATATGAAATAGTTGAAACCGAAACACCTCAGAAATGAGGTGTCTATTGTTAGTCCTGAAAACAATACTGATGAGATAGGGCAAAAGAATTAAAGTTATGCGGATGTATAAGTAAGAAAACTCAATTAATAAATGGAGACAAAAATGAATAAAATGGAAGTAATGAAAATTTCAATACTTGGTTCTAATAGAGAAGAAATAAATGAGATAGTAGAACTAATACAAATAAGAAAAGAAATGTTGTCAAAAGAGAAAATGAATAAATTAGAAGTTGGTGACAAAGTATTCTTTGTAAAGAAAAATGGCATAAAAGTAAATGGAGTCATAGCAAAGAAAAACATTAAAAGATTAGTAGTAGATACCGACCAAGGAAGTTGGAATGTACCTGCTAGCATGTTAACACTAATAGAAGAATAAAACGAAACACCTCAGAAATGGGGTGTCTTATGTCAGACCTGAAGACATAACTGATGAGATAGGTCAAAGAATTTTTAATAAGATGAGGGTATAAAAATGGTATATGTAGAATTAACAGAAAGTCAAATGATTCATGACCTTATGGGAGATGACAATGCTAGTTGGTCTTATAACCAAGCTGAAGCAATTGCCGAATTCTTTATGGAAATGTATGGTGAAGATGAAAACTTTGAGTGGGACCCAGTTGCAATCCGTTGTGAATTTTCTGGTTATGACTCAATTGAAGAAGCTGAGAAAGAATATATGTTGGACTCAGATGATGAACTTGAAAACAATACTTTGGTCCTATTTTGTATGGATGGAGAAGTAGTTGTCCAAGATTTTTAAACGAAACGCCTTCGGGCGTCATATGTTAGGGTTGAAAACATATCTGATGAGATAACCCGGTCTAGAAAAGACCTAAAACTATTCCAATCTATGGGACGCGCATTAGAGGATATGAGTATGGAGATACACCAATCCCACTTAGTATGCAAATATTAAGGAAGGCTAGCGAGGGGTGTTATTGAAGAAGTACGAAGGGCAAAAGAGGCAAATGCTTAAAGTGTGAATTAGTTCGGGGTGCATTGAGATATGTGACCGACCACACGAAGCTATCAAATATCCAAGTAAGGAAGAGAGGAGAGCTAGACTCGGGCAAATCTTCGAAGATGAATCTCTTCCAGTCCCACCAATTTAAAAGTTATGCGGATGTATAAGTAAGGTAACTTTAAGGAGTAATATATGAGTTTTACATTTACAACAATAGTTAAAAACAAAGAGTTTGAAGATTATTTATATAAAATGAATAATTATGAAACTATGGGTTATAGAACTTTAGAAGAGAATGGAGCATTACTTCATCTTTACTACAACGACTATGGTCATATAGGAACTTGGCAAACACCTGGAAATGGAGTTATATTTGAGAAAACATTAAACTCAGATGATTTCCAGTTGCAAGGGTCAAAAGTTTATAAAAAGAATAATGTTCTTAATTTTAAAGTAAGTGATTAATCGAAACTCCTTCGGGAGTCTTATACCGGTCGAGAAGGTATAACTGATGAGATTCGACAATAAAAAAGGAGGGTAGATAATGATAATCTACGAATTAACAAATAAATATATAGCACAAGAAGAATTATGCTTTAGCAAGTATTACGCAAGAAAAAGCGAAGCATTAATAAATAAAAAACCGACTAATGAGGTTTATAAAATTGAATTAAATCCACTTAGTAGAGAAGAGATAACATCAATTCTTTCAATGGACCATGTTCGAATGAATAAAACACAAAATGGTTGGCACGAAATACATGATATTTCAAATATAACTAAACTAAAGGAAAAAATCTCATGAATAAAGAATTAACTGAAGATATGTATCAAGGTGCTGTTGGCCTTATAAATAATATTATGGATGATGGCAGATTATTTTATTTATATGATAGATGGCAAGATGAGAAAGAATACGAAGATTTTGCGGATTATATTGAACAAGCTAAAAATTTTATTACAGATTTTGGTTTGGTCTTTGTCAAAATAACTAAAGGTTTCAAAGTGACTGTAAGGCATATTGATACTCTTGTTGAGATAAAGATAACTAGAAATGGCGCAAATGTTACCTATATAGGTGAAGAATAAAACGAAACTCCTCAGAAATGGGGAGTCTCAGGGCAGAGCTGAAGTCCTGACTGATGAGATAGCTCAAAATTTAATATAAATGGAGATAGAAATGAATGAAGTTGAGAAAATTGAAGTTGGAGACCGTATTAAATTTAAAGCCGCGACTAGAAATAGTTATAACGCTGTTTGGCGAAGAGTTAATGGTTTTTGGGGTAATACGTCAATGCCAACTGTTAGATTTGAGGGTTGGTCTGATTTTGCTGTGAGATTAGGTGAAATTATTGAAGTTGAAAAGGGAGAAAATAATGATGATTAAAGGAAAAGACCTCATTAAAATTGATAAAATTATAAATCAAGCAAAAGCTGAAATGGAACGTACAGCAAAATTGCTAGACCATTTAATCAATACCTCTGACTTGATTTGCTTTGATAATTCTAAGGGAGGTTTTCCTAAAGATGAGTCACAAGCTGATATTGTTAGGTTCTGCTTAGGTCAACAATCCGACGAAGGTCGTGATAAAACAGCCCGTGGAATTTTACAGGAACATGGCTTAAAATTATCTGACTTGAAGTTTTTAGACAAGGAAGGTATATTGATGGAGCATGATTGGAACATTGAAGACGCTCCAGGTTCAATTATAGATGATAGAACTTTGCACGTTAGCGCTTGGAAAAAAGATGTGGAAAACTTTTCAACCATCGATCGACGTCACTGGGGAGCAACTTGGTAATGAATATAAATGACATAATAATGACAATTTCTCATTTAATTGTGGGAATAATTATATTCATTACCGTAAAAATGGTTGTAATTCATTTAATTTAAGGAGATATAATAATGGACGAATTTAACGGATGGGGATGTAGCACAGTTGCAACAAAATATATTTATCAAAGATTACAAGATATTTTAAATTTTGAATCTAATGAAGATACGGCTTACCATTTATCACGGCTTAGTGATGAATTAGCACGAGCATATTTTAGCGACACTAACAAAAAAATTGGAGAATAAATAATGGAAGATGAAGATGAAGTTATTTTTACCAAACATGAGTTATTTATGGCACAAGCGCCAAATACAAATTTTGAATATGACGCTGACCAACTTTTAGAAAAAGCGTTAAAGGTTGGATTTGTGACTAAAATTGGTAATGACCAATATTTAATGAATAACAATTATGGAAAATAAAAACGAAACGCCGCGAGGCGTCTTATGTCAGACCTGAAGACATAACTGATGAGATAGGTCAATGATAAACCAATAAAGAAGACAATAAAAATAAGAATGGAGTAGGCTTCACTACCCTATGCAAGAGGATGTGTGTAAGAGTGTTTATAAAAACGTTTAAGAACTTACCTCCCCATGCTCCATACTTAACGGCAACAATATTGCTATCCGAGTAAACAGCTAATCACTGCACGTAATGTGTGATGGGTAGAAATTGTTGTGAGAAGTGAAGAAATAAACTGTATGAATAGGCAGAGAGGATAAGACTAAAAACCTTAACACTTGTGGACACAAGCCCAAAGACGGGACAGATTAGCCCGTAAGATGGTGGAAGTAAACCCGAAGCGAAAATACTATTCGCTAACCTGAGCAAGTTACAAAACTGCTCACTGAATTATTTATTAAGAGAAAATTATGAAAAGAAGTAGAAAAACTAGAAATAAAAGGAGTAATCCTTTCGCAAAAGCTGTCCGGACACCGTTATTTAGAAGTCGGGT
>Ga0315327_10000812_pt1 | contig 15789 bp, 12 predicted proteins | sample M110032315metaG_FD_203460 | JGI IMG/M metagenome (GOLD analysis project Ga0315327, IMG submission 203460) | Ammonia-oxidizing marine archaeal communities from Monterey Bay, California, United States - M1 100m 32315 | ecosystem: Environmental > Aquatic > Marine > Coastal | place: USA: California... | reverse complement strand
TTGATGTAACCGATGATTTTAGTATCCGGGAGTCCGATTGCTCACGGGCAACAGGGAAACTAACTGCTTAGTGCTGAGAAGGATCCGCCTGTTGTGGATTCTGTTGTAAATCCAAGCGTGCCTTAAAAACCGAACGATACGGTGTTCGTACCCTCAGCAGTTCCAAGTGTTGAATGGACGCTTCGCAAAACCGCTTGATGGTGCACGAAAAGACGGGAACGAGCAATCAAAAGGGGTGGAATGACTTCGGTGTTAATGCCTGCTTTATTAGTCGAAAATCAACCTGTCTGTAAGCTGTAGGATCGGGTTTACCCCGAGGTTCTTCATTGCCATTTCGTGTGAATCGACACAATCGCGGGGTGGACCCGTGCCTACACTCGCATATTAGAGTGTCCCTTATGGACCTTCGGAATTGTTCATCTTTTTAGGGGCATGAGAAATTGAGCATAGTTATCATATCGCTTTGTTTGTTATCCGAACTAATTTCGTTGAGATTCTGCTTCGTCTAGTCCTTTCTGTTTCTTGAGAAGTGTCTCATATTCAATTCCGCGGACAAGGTGCTTCCGCTGTAATCTAATAATAGACGATTTATGAAAGAACTTATTGGAACTCAGATGTATCCATGGCTTCAGTACTACAAGGCCGAGGGCAAGGACTGGAAAAATCACTTGCCAGAAATATTGGATCAGGTGAAGGAAGCGGGGTTGGACGCGTGGGAGCAATCAATTGATTCGGAATCGGAGGCAGATCGACTTTCCGTATTGCTGGAGTACAGGGACTTGGAAATGGTGTCGATCTATGCGGGCAATGAACTGCATGGAGACGATTTCGAAGAAGAGGTGCAGTCTATTCTGGCTCAAGCTCGATTGGCGAAACCGCTAGGGGTGCGTTATGTCGTATGCAATCCGAAGCCGATTTCCTGGACCGAACCGAAAGGGAAAAACGATGAACAATTGAGCCGGCAGGTGAAAGCGCTCGAGCTTTTAGGCGAAGGGCTGATAGAGCAGGGAATGCAGCTTTCGTATCACGTCCACACACCGGAGCTAAGCAATGGTGCTCGGGAGTTTCATCACATGATGTTAAATGTTAGCCCTAAAGCGATGGGACTGTGTTTGGAGACGCATTGGATTTATCGAGGTTGCGGCGGTAGCAATCACGCCGTGCTCGATGTGATGAAGCTCTACGGAGAGCGGATCAATACGACTCATCTGCGCCAATCGCAAAACAGAATTTGGGATGAGACTTTCCGAGATGGCGATGTGGATCATCGCGAAATATTCAGGAGACTGCGGAAGCTCGATTACTCGGGTCCATTAACGCTTGAAATGGCGATCGAAGAAGGAACGCCGAATACGATGAGCCATTCCGAAGCGCATCGGCGGGCTAAGAAGTACTTGACGGAAATTCTATAGTGCTGGGAATTCCTGAACCGAGAAGTAAATACAGGAACTGATTTTAAACAATAGAACGAATGAAGAAAGAAAATATAAATCGTAGGCAGTTTGTGGGAGGCTTGGCCGCCACATTACCTTTGATGACTACATTCCCTCAGGTCGTTGCGGCTAAGACTTTAGGCCTAGGTGGAGCCGTTGCTCCGTCGAATCGCATCAATCTTGGTTTTGTCGGGTTGGGAAGGCATGGCCGTGGCGTTAACCTCTGGAACTTGGCAGGGTTTAGCGACTGTTATACTAGAGTGCTTTGCGACGTCGATCGTGGGCAGATACCCCTTGCATTGGAGACGATGAAGGAAGTTGGAGCAGAGGCGGTTTCCAAAAAAAATATTACTCAAGATTGGCGAGAGGTGTGCAGCCGGTCGGATATCGACGCGGTGGTGGTGTCGACTCCAGATCACTGGCACCTTCCCATCTCTATGGCTGCGATACGGTCAGGAAAAGATGTGATTTGCGAGAAAACGAGTCATACGATTGCAGAAGGTCGTGATTTGGTGAATACGGTGGACCGATACGGAGCCGTTTTTCAAATGGCTATGGAAGATAGAGCTTTGCCGGAATATCGCCGAATGGCAGAAGTCGTTCGTAATGGGGATATCGGAAAACTCCAGCGTATCGAGATTACGATTCCCACTGGTTCGACCAACCAGATAGCGTTGAGAGAAGATCCGGTTCCCGATGAAGTTGATTGGCAAATGTGGCTCGGTCCTGCACCTGAGGTTCCGTTTCAGAAAGAACGCATAATGGCGGACTATAAGGATTATATAGGTTGGCGTACGATACGGGATTACGGTGGAGGGCTGTTAACCGATTGGGGAGTGCATTTAGGCGACACCGCATTGTGGGCAATGGACGATTGGGTGAATCAATCCTATTCGATCGTCACGAACAATGAATATTTAGGCGAGGGGCTATTCGATCATGCGAAAGTCAACGATGTGCTCTATCGCTTCGAATCGGGTATTGAGATTTCAATCAAGAGTGGCGGCCCGAGTCTTAAGTTTATCGGCTCGAAAGCATGGGTCGGAAATAGCGGTTGGAGAAAACCGGTAGAGAGCGATAGTCAGAAAGTCATGAATCGAGTCTACGGGGCTAACGATTTGCGCTTGAAGGTGTATGTTGGAGAGCACCGCAATTTCGTGAATGCGATTCGAAGCCGAGGAGAGACCATGTACTCGGCGGAATATTATCATCGGATTTCTACGTGGTTGATTTGCGGAAACCTGGCGGGAGAACTCGATCGAAAACTGTACTGGAATCCTCGTCTCGAAGCCTTTGAAAATGATGCTGAAGCCAATTCGCTTCGCTCGAAACCTGCCCGTGGCAAATGGGCAATTTAATTCGAATATCTGTTTTTTTGTAATATGAGTATTGTGAATACACTGAGTAAGCTCCTTGGGGCGATTGGATTGTTGGCTAGTATGCCAGTTATAGCTTGGGCGGCGAATTCGGGTGATGCGAAGTTGGAAAAGTTGTTGTCTGCAGAAGCGAACCTTAAAGAGGGGAGAAGCGTCGCTGCGTACAGAGCCTACGTTGAGCTGGCTGATGCGGTTCCAAAAGATTCCCCGATGAAGGTCGTTGCCTGGCGTGGAGTATTTTTTAGTAGTCCCAATGGAGATGAATTAGAGAGACTGCTGAGGCGATTCCTGAAAAACGAATCGGTAGACGTTAAGCGAAAAACGTTATCGGTTTTCAGGGGGTTGCGTCGGACGGACGATCGCCTGGATGATTTGCTGCTCGAGAGCATTGGGGGAAGCGATACTTCTGTAGGCGTAATGCTAGTCGAACTACTGAGCGCTCGAGGGGCTGTTGATATCCTTCCTCGTCTGGCTGAGCGATTCTATGATTATGACGATCAGGTCAAAGGAGCGATAATCGAAGTATTCTCAACCGGTTCGGGCAGTCATGATTCAGGGTTCTTGGAGAAGCTGGTGTTTGAGTCTGAAAAATGGAGCGAACTTGCAAGCGAAAGCTGGGTTGCTATGAACGATCCGTCGGTGGACGACTACCTTTTACAGTTTTGTCTTAAGAATCATAATGTCTCGCCTGATAATCAGACTTTGGCTATCGAGCTTTTAAGGAAGCGGGGCGCCGTTGCTTTCAAAGACGATTTCTATCGAATGATCGTCGGAAGCGAAGCCTCGGTGCGGTCAGCTATCACGCACGCTTTGCGTGATTGGGGAGAAGCGAGTGATTTGGAAACGATTTTGAAAGTAATGATGCAGTCTGATGAAAGAGCGTTGCGAAACGCTCTATCTCGATTGTTTGTATCGCTAGCTCAGACTGAAGTGAAAGACGATTCATTTGCATTAGCTGCGTTGAATGAAGCTCTTTTGACTGCGGATGCTTCATTGAAGACGATGTTGCTAAAAATGAAGGAAGCGATTGGCCGCGAGTCGAAGTAGGGCTGTCGCTTCCGATTGAGCAATTTGAATGTTTTGTTGAACAATGCCCTTGGAGCAGATCTCGCAAGCGGGACGAGAATATTCCTTCAGAATACAAGGATATAGAGGAGGATAGATTCTTAAGGGGTAGGGCGGCACACGCCGAGATCGATGTGGAGCCCAAGGAAAACCTGGATTCTTCTGTGGCCTCAGTGTTTGGTCCATTCAATGGGCATATCGGATCGATCATGCAGCACGATCAAATTACTGAAGCGATTCTTCGTCCGAATGCGACGATCTCTCAGGGCTTTCAAACGGCTTTGGTCACGACGAAGGATGGTGGGACTCACGTTGGCTTTGTGACCAGTCGGAATTCCGATGAAATTACTATGCACGACATGACCGGTAAAATCTCGAAGGTCGCGGTTTCCAATGTAAAGAGCGAAGATCACCTGCCGACATCGATGATGCCGCCAGGATTGGCTAACTCATTGTCGCTCTAAGAATTCGCTTCTTTGGTCGCTTTCTTGTCAGCCCAAAAGTAGATCCCACACACGTAAGTCGTACACGGAAATCAATCAATGAGGGTGATTGAGGTAGTGGTCCTTCAGCAGATCTCTGCCGAAGTCGCCGTCGAAGTCGCGCCAAATGGTGTGGACGTGGTTGGCACTGTTTTGAACGTTGTCGTATTCGATTAGAAAAGTGGGGCCTTGGATACGGTAGTAATGGGGCTCTCCGACTTCGGTTCCTCCCGCCCAGCCAAAGCGGATTTTGTGCATACCCGCTTCGTGTAACTGATTCATGCGTTCGTTGGCCAGTTCTTTGGGCATCGATGAGGCGTAAGTTTCAATGAGCGTTTCGAGTTGCTTTTGTTGATCCGAGCTCAGGCGACTGGCTCGAATCCCTACGGGACTAAGGGGACCGACTTCGGTGGCTCGGTTTGTGACAATTTCTCCGTAGGCTATGGATTGGAAATGGGCTGTCTTTTGCTGCTTCGTATCAAGCGATTTGAAAAGCTCGCGAGCTAGGTCTTCTTCTTCACCTAAAGCTCGTAGTCCTTTTCGGTCGCCCTCTGGAACTTTGGCTGGATTGGAGCCGAGGAAACGAGGCGCTGTAGCGGTCATCGTGCCATCCACTATCGTGAAGTTGAGGGAAACGTGATGCCCTTCGAAGCGCCAGGCCCAGTTCGACTCGATCGACGGTTCGCCGAAGATCATGATGGAGTAGAGTTCGGGAACTCGAATGTCCGATCCGGTGAGTTCGAGCAAGACGCGTTCGAGGTCTACAATGTTGCGGATCTTTTCGTTGCCTGCTTTGCTGAGACCGGATTCAAGCAAGTCGTAGGCGAACATTTTTTGCTTTTTGTCGAGTTCTGTGAGGGCAATGCCTTTGCGTTTGATCATCGCGGCGGGTAGGAACTCCCAGCTGACCCGATGCGGGTGATCGAAGTCGAAAGTCGTTTTGTTTCGCTGTTTTTCGTTTAAGGAATGAAGGAAAGACGCCGCGGCATTGGACATAGCCATATTCGCGAGATGTTCTCCGGAGTGGGCGGAAAGTTTTTGAGGAGCGATCGCTAGCGATCCGACTATTGCCAGGTAGCTAAGGGTTGAATAGAATCGGTTGGAAAACATAGTCGGTTTGGATTGATGGGGAATGTGCGAGGAGTATTGGGCAGACGGTTTGGATTTCAATTCAATCTATTGATTTATCCGGTTTCCGGCATGAAGGTCGGAAAAACGATCCCTTTAATCTGAGGGGGCGGGCCTAGGCTTTGGGCGACGTGCAGTTCGCAATTGCGGGCGCCGAGCTGATACATGGCTTTTACGAGCTCTGGTTGGTTCGAAGGGATGAGCAAAACTGGACTGCGGCCGCGATGTTGGTTGAGCTGGGCTTGTATCAGGTGCTTTGCGACGCTTGAGTCAGTCGCGATTCCGGGGCCAAGCAGATTGCTGCCAGGATGGTTTACCGATGCGAGCGCTCCTAAGATTTCGCCATTAGGATTTTCGGCCACGGTTACGCTCCATATGCGGCGTTGGTTTTCGATAAAGTAAGCCCAGTCCTTTTTGCGAGACGTACTCCAAATGGCCCGTTCCTGTCGATCGATTGCATCGACATCGTCACAGGTAGCGGGACGCGTTGAGATTCCGAAAATGGGTTCGATTGGAATTCCTGTTTCGGGTACATCGAGGAACATGTCCTGATAAAATGAGTACGGAGCGAATCCTTGTTTGGTGTAGAGGGAAAATGAATCCAAATTGAAAGCGCTGGAAACGAGTCGTAAGGTCATTTGCTGGCGTTTCGCGACTTCGATGATCTCTGTTAGCATCGCTTTGGCCACTCCCTTGCGATTGCTACCCGGATCGGCATTCATAATGCCAAGGGACATGTGGGTTGAGCGCGGGTGATAGAAACAGGAACCGATTATTGCGTTGGTCTCGTCGTCTATGGCGACCAGACAGCAACCGGGATCGAGGTCTTCGTAGACGTCGCAGAATAGGAGACAATCGTCAGGCTGGCCGGAGAAAATGGCTCCAAAGCCTTTCGATTCGTACCAGTGATTCGTCGATTCGAAAATAAGCTGAGCGACCTGCGGCGCTTCGGAGGGGAGCATCGGACGGATGGAGAATTGTTGGGGCGATGGCATGTTTTTTGGGAGGCTATTTCAGTCGGGTGTTTTGGCTACGCTGCGTGGTCGACGCTGCTTGGGACCAGCCCTACTGTGAGGATGCGACACTAGCAGTTTATTAGAGAGACTCTTGGAGTTCTGGGCTACCTTATTTTGATTGGATTGTTTAATTTGGCGCTTTTTGCTAGATTGACCTCGTGGGAAATTTTCGATTTAGGAATAGTCATGAAATTGGTATTCGTTTTTGCCGCTCTATGTTCGATGCTTGCTAGCCATTCGGTGTTTTCGAATGACGCAGAAGAAGCTTGGTACAGTATTTCTTCGAGTAAGGGCGAGGCATTTCGCTATGTCGAAAATCAACCGGATTTGCCAAATGTATTGATTTACGGAGATTCTATTTCGATCGCTTATACTCCGACTGTTCGGGCGGAACTTATGGGTAAGGCTAATGTGTACCGGATTCAAGTGAACGGGGGCGACTCATCTTCGTTCGTTTCGAAAATGGATACCATGCATGAAACGATGAAAGCTTATTGGACGCATGATTGGGATGTCGTTCATTTTAATGTGGGGCTGCATGATTTGAAATATGTGGTGAATGGGAAACTCGATCGCGTGAACGGAAAGCAAGTGTCATCGCTCGCCGAATACGAAGCGAACTTAAGGAGTGTCGTAGCGTATCTCAAGAAACGCGCTCCGAAAGCTCGGCTGATATTCGTAACGACGACCCCAGTACCGCAAGGGGAGGCCGGTCGTATTGCCGGCGATGCTGCTAAGTACAATAGAGTGGCTTTGAAAGTGATGAATAACTTTCCCGAAATCGAGATCAACGATCTCTACGGTTTTACAAAACCTCATCATTCCAAGTGGTGGTCGAAGCCTGGGAATGTTCATTACAATACTGAGGGTAAAACAGCCCAAGGAAAAGAAGTAGCGAGGGTTCTAACGAAGCTGATTCCGTAAGAGAGCGTCCCTTAGATGAAATTTTCGTGTTAATCGAGCTATAGGGCGAAGGCGATGAAACGCCGATGATGAGAAAGTAACCTCGGCGAGACGACCTATAATAGAAAATTCCAATGAAAGATGGGCGTATAGTTGGTTGAATACGAATAATTAGACACTTTCTAAGAAAGCCTCCAAAATGGGGCTGAAATTTTAAAATCATTGTCCTGAGGCGAGAGAATGTCTGGAATTCAGATTATGAGCCTTTCTCGATTTGTTCTCACCATAATCGCCAGTTTTATTCTCTCCGCTCTGGTTCGGGCGGAAGATAAGCCAAATATTCTTTGGATTTTCGCAGAGGATACTTCTCCGTGGATGGGCTGCTATGGCGACCCTGTGAATGCTGGGCACACGCCGCATATTGATTCGCTGGCGGACCAAGGGACCTTGTTTTCTCGGGCCTACGTGCCGGCGCCGGTTTGCTCGGCTTGTCGGTCGTCTTTGATGGGTGGGCAAAACCAAATTCGATTTGGGGCTCATGAGCATCGGTCTTCTCGCGGACCGAGCAAAAACACTTTGCCGAAAGGGATGAAGCTGCTTCCTCAGATAATGAAAGAAGGCGGCTATTACACCTTTAACTTGGGCAAGGATGACTATAATTTCGTTTGGGACCAGAAGGCTACGTATTCGCTCCAGCAAAAAGCTCGAAGCCCGTTGCCTTGGGATTTGATCAAAAAAAATCAACCCTTCTACGGACAGATCCAAACAGCTGGAGGAAAACAAAATGTGAAGAATTTTCCATCGGAGCGCAAGACCGATCCGGCATCGGTGACCGTTCCGCCGGACTACCCGCAGAATCAGCTTTACCGTGAGGTCGTGGCGGAGCACTACGATTCGATTCGCAAGGACGATGATTTCATCGGGGAAATCCTGGCAGGGCTAAAGGAATCTGGCCTTTGGGAGAATACGATTGTGGTTTACGTTTCCGATCATGGGGCGAACAATTTGGTTCGCCACAAGCAAATGCCGACTGAAGGCGGACTGCACGTGCCATTCATTGTGCGAGCGCCAAAAGGGATAGTGGCGAAGTCGCAAATCCGCGATGATTTGGTTAATATTCTTGATTTGTCGGCTACGACTTTGGCTTGGGCTGGGCTGAAGCAGCCGGATTGGTATGAAGGACAGGATTTGTTTGGGGCCGGATTCTCGCCGCGCGATTTCGTGGCGAGTGCTAAGGATCGTTTGGATTTTACTATCGATCGCGTGAGGACGCTTCGAACAGAGCGGTTTCGCTATACCCGCAACTACAAGCTCGATCGGGTTTTCTTGCAGCCACAGTATCGCGATAATCAGGAATATACGAAGAATCTAAGAGAACTTTACGCACAGGGCGAGTTGTCGCCGACGCTTACGGATATCTATTTTGGAGAACGGGGAAGGGAAGAATTGTACGACTTGGAGCACGATCCTCATCAATTGAAAAACCTCGCGGGGAATCCGAATTTCTCTGGAGTGCTCGAAGAACATCGAGATTTGCTGGAAGACTGGGTTTCGAAAGGCGATATGGGCGAAGGTGAGGAGTCGGATGCTGAAATGGACTTTCAGACTAAGGGACCGGCTAAATGGCGAGTCGTGAATCCTGAATACGAAGTCGTTCGTGAGGATAGCGATGGAGATGGCTTATCCGATGGCTGGGAATCGTTCAACGATCGTGATCCGAATGATGGGAAATTGCTTTTTACTTTCGACTGCGGCGGTTGGCAAACCGAAGGCTGGGAAGGGAATCCTGGACTTCCGAATATCGCGGGCTACCAAGGGTTCCTCGATTTTGATCTTCCGGATGGGGCTGGATCGATCGTCAAGAGTGGGCTCGACGCTGATCTCGCCAAACAAGGCGATGTCTATTCGATCGACCTGCGCGTTTCGGAGCCGACTTTGGTTTGGTTGTCGTTGAACCATGGCGACGGTGTGACTCGTAAGTTGGCTGGTCCTGTAACCGTGATTCCGGATCGTGATTTTGTAACTGCGTCGTTCCGGCTTCCGGAATCAGGCTCGATTAAAGCATTGAGGGTTGATTTTCGAAGCGCGCCTGGAGCGTTCATCGAAATCGATTCGATGAAGACGCAATAGAATTGCGGAAGTAGGCTTGCTTAGGGAGGCGTTCTTAGACTGTATTGAAAAGTGAGGTCAGGCTATTCGATTTCGCCTTTTTCAATCTCTAACCCATCGACCTGATTAAGCTATTATGAGCGACGTGAAACGAGCCGGAGACGGTCCTATTAAAGTAGATTTGGAAGCGGACGAGACCTACGCCTATTGCACGTGCGGTCAATCGGCAAACCAACCGTTTTGCGATGGAGCTCATCGAGGTAGCGATTTTCGCTCTCATATTTTCAAAGCAGAGGAGGATGGGGTTCATTTTCTTTGTGCATGCAAAAGCACGGGCAATGCTCCCTTTTGTGATGGAAGCCATAGCCGTTAACGGTAGGACCGCGGCCGTTTGGCGTGTTTGCGATTGCTGCGGCAATTCACCGGGTTTTGAGTTGCGATTGTAAAGTGGGTGCCTATGGCTACGGGCCGCATTATTTCTCATGAAGTCATTCTACATTACAACCGCCATTGATTACGCTAATGGAAAGCCTCATCTCGGCCATGCTTACGAGAAGGTTTTGACCGATGTCGTCGCCCGTTTTCGTCGTTTGAGCGGAGATGACGTCTATTTCGTCACGGGCTTGGACGAGCATGGGCAGAAGGTTCAGCAATCCGCTAAAGCTCGGGGCATCCGACCGATTGAATTGTGTAACGAGGCAGCGGAGTCGTTTCAAGGGCTTTGCAAAGGTCTCAACATCACTAATGATGATTTCATTCGTACGACTGAAGATCGGCATAAGTCGGTGGTTTCTACGATTCTACAAAAGCTTTTCGATCAGGGTGACATCTACAAGGCGGAATATGCGGGTTACTACAGCCGCCGTGCGGAGCAGTTTCTCCAGGAGAAAGATAAGAATGAAGATGGGGAATGGCCGGAGATTTTCGGTGATGTCGAGGAAATCGCCGAGAGTAACTATTTCTTCAAGCTAAGCCGTCACCAAGACTGGCTGATCGATCATATCAAAACGAACGAGTCGTTCATCTTTCCGCGTTTTCGGGCTAAGCAAGTCCTCGAGTTCCTGAAGGAGCCGATCAACGATTTGTGTATTTCTCGTCCTAAGGAACGATTGGAATGGGGAATTCCACTTCCGTTTGATGCGGATTATGTGACCTATGTCTGGTTTGATGCATTGGTCAATTACGTGACTGCGGCTGGATATGGGACGGATGAATTCGAAAAACGCTGGCCAGCGGACTTTCATGTTATCGGTAAGGATATTTTGGTGCCACCGCATGCGGTGTATTGGCCGATTATGCTAAAGGCCGCGGGAATCGAGTTGCCTAAGAGTTTATTGGTCCATGGGTGGTGGCTGAAATCAGGCGAAAAAATGTCGAAAAGTACCGGTACGGTTGTCGATCCGCTCGATTTGATTGAGCAGTTCGGCTCGGACGCGTTTCGGTATTTCGTAACCCGCGAAATGAACGTGGGTCAGGATAGCGAGTTTTCTTTGGAACGTTATATGGCGCGTTACAATTCGGATTTGGCGAATGACTTGGGCAATCTTCTCAGTCGTGTTTTGACGATGCTGGGACGTGGGTTCGACGGAATCATTCCCGCTACGCAGTTGGAAGAAACGCTTGAGCAAGAGTTGTGGAAGGGCTGGGACGAGACTCAGGCTAAAGTATTGGAGCTTTTCGAGGAATTCCAGTTTCACACCGGGTTGGAGCGAATATTCGCTTTTGTGAGCTCGATCAATCGTTACGCTGAGCAGCGTGCTCCTTGGAAACTAGCGAAGTCCGAAGACCCGATTGATAAACAACGATTGGATACGGCATTGTTTGCTATGTCTGAGGCAGTACGACTTGCCGTAGGTTTACTAGAACCGGTGATGCCGGAAACTACGGAAAAGGTGTATTCGCTTCTTGGGCATGAACCGGATTCCGATTGGAGAAAACGGTTGATTCGAAACGAAGATTTGGCAGGTTCCACGGTTGGCCCGAAAACGATTCTATTTCCGAAACCGCCGGTCGAAGCTTAAGCGAACTGGATTTGGATACGCTACCTTTAGACCTGTCGCAATCGCCGAATCGAGAAGCCCTGGAGGGATTTCTCGAGGGGTGTAAATTGCGAGCGATTGAAAAGGAGCATGCCCAGTTGATCAGTATTTCGGTCGAGTCGGATTTGCTTGATCCCCTGGCGGTACTTGAATCGATCTACGAGCCAACGCAGCCGCATTTTTATGTAGAGCGTCCCTTGGAGGGCGTCGCGTTGGCAGGGGCAGAAGTGGCCGTGCGCTATACGCCAGGTGGTACAGCACGTTTTAAGGGAGCGAACGATTTTATTGAAGGGACGCTTGAGAATGCGATTGCGATCGGCGATGTGGATTTGCCGTTTTTCGGACCTCACTTTTTCTGTGGGTTTACGTTCTTCCATGAAGTCGCTCCTGCTGAACCGTTTCCTGCTGCATCGGTTTTCGTACCGAGTTGGCAAGTCAGTGTGAAGGATAGTCGTTGCGTAGCGACGGCTAATGCTTTGGTGGGAGTAGATAGCGATACTAAGTTGATCGCAGCCCGTATATGGAATGCCAATACGAAATTCAAGTCTTTCGATTATCATGCGGGCGAGTCGAAGCCCGACGAGCGCGATCGGTCAAATTGGCGCGTCGAGACGACTGACGAAGAAGGTGGAACTGAAGGATTTGGTCAGGCTGTTGCGGCGGCTCTTGAGGAAATCGAGGACGGCACTTTCGATAAGATCGTTTTAGCGAGAGCTCAGGATTTGCGGGCGAACCAGTCGTTTCACCCCCTTGAAATTCTCAATGCGCTGCGCGATCGTTTTTCGGATTGCTATTCTTTTTCATTCGCCAATGGAAAGGGACAGAGTTTTATCGGAGCGAGCCCTGAGCGATTGGTTCAACTGGAAGGCGGGACGATCGCTACGGATGCTTTAGCGGGATCAGCTCCACGGGGAGCGTCTGCCGCTGAAGATGCTCGGTTCGGGACTGCGCTGCTTCGCAGCGAGAAAGACCGGCGTGAGCAGAAAGTTGTCCTGGATTCCATGATACGCCGTCTGGCGAATCTTGGAGTTGAGGCGAGCACAAGCGATTATCCAAAATTAAAGCGTCTGAGTAATGTTCAGCATTTGTATAACGAAATAATGGGAAGTATTCCGGATGGGATTGGTTTGTTGGATTTCGTGGAAAACTTGCATCCTTCACCGGCCGTTGGTGGTTCGCCTAGAGAAGCTGCATGTAAGCGGATTCCCGACTTGGAGCGTTTCGATCGTGGATTATATGCGGGACCTATTGGCTGGGTGAATAGTCGAGGGGAAGGCGAGTTTTTCGTGTCGATTCGATCGGCTTTGGTTGATGGGGACTCGGCTCGCTTGTACGCCGGCGTAGGAATCGTGGAAGGTTCTGTTCCGGAAAAAGAGATTCAGGAAACGGACTTGAAGTTCAAGGCATTGCTGGAGAATCTCCTATAGATGCCCTGCCAATTCGCAAATTTGAATGAACTCTGGTCGAGGACGATCGTGGAGACGTTGCGAGCGAAGGGAGTGAAATATGCGGTCGTCTGTCCAGGGTCCCGTAGTTCGCCGTTGGCATTCGCTTTTGCTCGAACGGAAGGAATCGAACCTATCTCTATTCTGGATGAGCGGTCTGCGGGTTTTTTTGCTCTAGGACTAGCGAAACGCGAAGGAGCGGCCGCTGCACTCGTTTGTACTTCAGGTACAGCTGCAGCGAATTTCTTTCCAGCTATCGTCGAGGCATCGGAGAGCGGCGTTCCGTTGATTGCGTTGACTGCGGATCGTCCGCCAGAATTACGGAATTGCCGTGCGGGTCAAACCATTGATCAAGTGGGGCTTTACGGTTCGTACCCTGTTGATCAGGCTGAGCTTGCATTGCCGGAATCCAGTTTGGATCGGCTACGCGAATTGCGTAAGACCGTTGGTTCGTTTTGCGATCGTTCAATTTCTCCGCGAAGTGGTCCGATTCATTTGAATGTCCCTTTTCGCGATCCGTTGTCTCCGTTGCCTGACGAATTTTTTGAGAATCCGATTTCAGACGAAGAGTGGCGGTTCTTTTTCGATGGATTAGATTCAGCTGGGAAAAGTCGTTTGGTGGTCGATTTGGATTTGAGCATATACACGGATACGGATCGTGGAGCGATTATTATTGGCGCGACGCTGGCTCCTTACGGAAGAAATTGGGTTGATAACGTCGCAAGACTATGTGCAGAGCTGAAATGGCCAGTTTTGGCTGATGCCCTGAATCCGGTTCGGAACCACTTAGATCGTTTTCCGTATTGTGTTTCCGGATATGATACGATTTGCCGTTCTCCGATTGCCAATGGCGAATTGGTTCCGGAGAAGGTTGTCGTTGTTGGTGATTTGCCGATCAGTAAAACACTTCGCTCCTGGTTGAAGCGGAATGATGTCGAGATGGTCTTTCTAAACGCTTTAGGCGGAAATTTCGATTCTACGCACGGTCGTAGTGGGAATCTGAATTTTAATTTTAATTTCAAATCTCCGAAAGTTGTTGAGCGGACAAGTTCAGCGTTTGCCGAGAAATGGTTGGAGCGCGATCGTCGTGTTCAAGAGAATGTGGAATTTCGTTTGGAAAAATCAGAAGAGCTTTTCGAAGGAAAAGTAGCCTCGACGCTTTCTCGGTATTTGCCATCTCAAAGTTCGCTATTCGTTTCAAATAGCATGCCTCCACGAGATATGGAGACTTTTTGGATTCCGAATAATCGAGGAATTGAGGTTTACAGTTCGCGAGGAGCTAATGGGATTGATGGAATTCTTTCGACTGCAATGGGCACTGCCTATGGCGGGAAGCCGAGCTTTTTACTAACGGGAGATTTGGCGCTATTACATGACTCTAATGGAGGATTGTTAACGCGAGTTCTCGAAGGTTCGCTAACGATTGTTTTGATCAACAATAGTGGTGGCGGTATATTCGAGATGCTACCCGTGTCGGCGCTAGGGCAGGAGTTTGAGCAGTTTTTCGTAACCGATCAGCAAATCGATTTCTCGAATTGGGCGAAGATTTATGGAATCGATTACGTTCGCCCTGAAAATTGGGATGAACTGGTTGCTTTGATCGAACGAGCTCCTCGGAAGGGCGTGAGGTTGATTGAAATCATTACCGATCGCAAAGCCGATTCGAAGACACGCAAGCAGTGGTTCGCGGAGATTGCGGAGACGTTGGCTTAGCGGTTGGAGAGCAGCGAGAAGGCGCTTGAGGTTGGTGGTTGATGTTCGATGCTGTGGGTTGATTGAAGCTTATACCGACTCGAGATAAAAAACTTTTACCTGTTAATGCTGAGTGAAAACGGCTGGATGAGTCGGCTTTTCGAACGGCCAATTGGAAGCGTTGGGGGCCTTATTTGTCGGAACGGCAGTGGGGGCGGTGCGAGAAAATTATTCGACAGATGGAGAAGCCTAGGATCACTTTCCATTCGAGGAATCGGGACTTCGGGCTTATCGGTGGGGCGAAGATGGGTTGCTTGGATTTTGCGACCGGGGGTGTCGACTTTGTTTTTCGTTTGCTTTCTAGAACAGCAAAGACGAGCGACTTAAGGAACGTTTATTCGGGTTGAATGAGAAGCAAGGAAACTATGGCGAGGATTGTAAGGAGCTTTACTATTAATTGGACTCGACACCGAGTCACAGTTTTCCGAAAGCGCTTCCAGCGTTGGCGGCCGCAGTTGATCAATTGAACGCTTCCGATGCGGCTTTGTCGTATCGAATCATTAATGCAAACTTGCGTATAGGCGGGATAGGTGAGGCGAGACGGGTTGCCAGCATCGCAACGAATGAACTTTTGGGATCGGAGTTGCGGATTGAAATTGTGAGCTCGCTTTCGAATTGGGTCGAGCCGCCTCTTTGGGATCGAGTGGATTGTCGCCGACGCGAACATGGCGTTAGAGATGAACAGTCGATTGCCAAAGCCGTGGGCCCGGTATTGAATGAACTTTTAGCGTCGAAAGACGACAATCTGTTGGAAGTGGTGGTCAGTGCAGCGGCTCGGCTAAATGTCGAATTGCAATCCGAGACCTTCGTCGCGCTTTTGAAGAACCAGCAAGCGTCTAGCCCTCTTCGAGTGTTGGCTCTAGAGAATTTGAATACGAAAGACGCCATAGCCTACGCCTTAGAGACCGATTTAGTGGACCTTAGAGTGAAGGCAGTTGGTATGCTAATCGGGAGCGACCCTGATCAGGCTACGCTTATCTTGGGAGATCAGCTTACATTTTATAGTTCCATTCAGCAGGCCCAGAGCGCTCTGGCGAGTTT